>ERZ761607.70-NODE-70-length-241609-cov-49.395887_pt1 | contig 241609 bp, 215 predicted proteins | sample MGYA00511164_ERZ761607 | MGnify/ENA primary metagenome ERZ761607 (study PRJEB28899, sample SAMN02445080) | bioreactor sludge metagenome | biome: EBPR sludge | place: Australia: Brisbane, Thorneside Wastewater Treatment Plant | collected 2011-06-22 ... | reverse complement strand
TAATTAAATAATAATATTATGTATCTATCAGTAAAATTACAAAATGAAGATGAAATTCGACTTCAACCGATTAAAGATTCTTCTAATACTTCAGAAGATATTTATGATTTAGTTAATAATGAAAATCATCCATTAATTAAGTTAAAACTTGATTCCAATACTAAAAAACTTGTAATATTGGAAAAAGACCCTTTGATTGCTGAAGATAACGAAAATCTAAATTCTAAATTAGATGAATTATTACTGGAGTTAATTGAATCAGAGCAAACCGGTACTGAGGAAAATGAATCTAATAGTATCGATGAAAATCCATATGATCCTGATAAGATTAGAGTAGAAACCAAGCCATTTTCATTGAGACAGATATTTGATATGATTGAAGACAACGATATTGACTTATCACCTGATTTCCAACGAAATTTTGTATGGGATAATCAACGTAAATCAAGGTTGATTGAATCAATATTGTTAAGAATTCCTCTGCCAATGTTTTATTTTTCTCAGGATGAAAATGGAAAATTGACTGTTGTTGACGGACTTCAAAGATTGAGTACTATAAGAGATTTTATGAATAATAAATTAAAGCTAAAAGATTTAGAATATTTGGATAATTGTGAAAATAAATTTTATGATTCGGATCCAAGCATTGAACCAAAATACTACAGATGGTTCAACATGACTCAAATTACAGTAAATGTTATTGACCCGTCATCACCTTCAAAAGTTAAATATGATATTTTTAGAAGATTAAACACGGGAGGCAAACCATTAAATTCGCAAGAAATTAGAAATTGCTTATCAAGTATACTATTACGTGATACATTGAGAAAGATGATCACTTTGGACAGCTTCAAAACTGCAACTTTAGGAAGTGTAAAGGATGTAAGAATGCAAGCGCAAGAATTAGCTTTAAGATTTATTTATTTTCATAAGATTTACCAAACAGATAACACACTTCTCGAATATAATGGTAAAATAGATACTGAATTAGATGACTTAACAGATGAGATTAGTAAATCCAAAACGGATAACATCAGCAATTATATTATTTTATTTGATAATGCTATGCAAAATGCTGAGTACTTATTTGGTAGATATGCATTTAGAAAATGCAAAGAAGAGCATATTTCTGCAACCGCCAATCAACAATTAATAAATAAAGCATTATTTGTAGCAAGCTCTGTTCTGTTAAGCAATTATGACCCACAAATTATTAAAGCAAACAATAATGCTCAATCATTGTCACTGCCATTGGCTCAAAGAATTTCAGGAGATAATGATCTATTCCTATTTTTGACATATAGCACTAACTCAAAGGCAAATATGCAAGCTATTTTTAATGCAGTAAAAGATATTATAAATCAAAATATAAAATTGTTATGACTTACTTAAATATAGAGCATTTTAAATGTTTCGTAAATGCCAATATTCCAATTAATAAGTTGACCGTATTTGCGGGAGCTAATGCAAATGGTAAGAGCACTTCTATTCAAGCGCTACTCTTTTTACGACAAACTATTGAACAATATGGTGAAGTCAACCAAAATGGCGGTTACACAATAAGGGGCTTTATAGAGAAAAATATTGCATTAAATGGAGAATATCTTTTACTTTTAGGAAATAGCAGTTTTGTATTGAATAAACATTCTGATAGATATCTTGTTATCGGACTTCATGATGGGATAAATGAATTTATTTTTACTTATGAAGCAGATAATCAAATACCTCAACTCTGGCTACATTGTAAAAAATTGGATATTTCTGGAGAACCAAATTTCCCAATATTAAAACATGAATTCTACTATCTAAATGCTGAAAGATTAGGACCAAGAGTTCAAAATTCGATTGAGTTTTTTGATTATCTAAATGTAGGCTGGCAAGGCGAAAGAACAGGGCAAGTAATAGATCATAATGGCGGATATTTTAAGATAGACAATAAACGTGTATTCCCTAAATCCGAAAATAGTTTTTTGAATTATCAAGTTAACAAATGGCTCGATTTTATTATTCCTGGAGTTAAAGTTAAAGCCATTACAAATTCACAAACACTTTCATCGCAAATTACTTTAGAAAACCAGTACACAGTTTCAGAACCTACATTAGCTACTAATCTTGGTTTTGGGATAAGTTATTTATTACCAATAATTGCAACTGGATTAATAGCTGAAAAAGATAGTTATTTTATTGTAGAAAATCCCGAAGCGCATCTACATCCTTCAGCACAATCAAAAGTAGGAAGATTTTTATCTATTATTGCTAATTCAGGGGTAAATGTAATCATTGAAACACATAGTGATCATGTCATAAATGGCATCCAAATTGCTACTGCAAAAGGTGAAATATTGAATAATAATATTACAATCAATTATTTCAATAATGAAGATAGAGGATTACAGCCTGATGTATCACCAATCACTCTATCTCCAAACGGGGAGTTATCAGCATGGCCAAAAGGCTTTTTTGATCAAACACAAATAGATTTTTCAGAACTCTTAAAAGCACGTAAAAATGTATAACAACTTTCTATTAAATGAAGGACTAACAGTTTCTTCAATTTCAGAAATTGAAGAAGGTATAAATCGTCTGAATGAGGTAATTGCTAAAAAAGATCGTGATTTTGATAACTTTATTAAACATGGTTCAATTTATACTTTTGATACAGGTTTTGGAAATGTTAACGACTTTACATTCAGTGTAATATCGGAAGAACACAGAAGATTAATTCCAAAATTATTGGGTTCATTTATTGATTATCAAAATTATATTACTAATGAGGCAATTTTTGATACACTTTTTCCCAACGAATGCAATGGTTTTTCTGGCTTCAATTTTTCGACAACGACAATCCCGGTCAATAGACAAATTATTGACAAAAATTCGTTTATTTTATTTAAATCCAATTGTCGTAGTAAATATAATTTTCATTCGATGGATGATTTCGATCTATATCGAGGTGAAGTATTCCCGAATCTGATTTTTTGTGAAAATGCTATTGACCAAATACACACTTATGCTGTAACTGATGATCGTTTTAAATTGATAATTGCAAAATTGAAGAGACTGGATTCTCACACCAGTAAGTGGACTGATGGTAATTATGATTTTGATACTCTTGGTTTAGATTGTTCACCTGACACAAAAAAAAGAATTTATGATACTCTTAATTTTAGAACTATTGGATGCCCAGAGATTGGGCCTGTGGTTTTCAGTTGGCACATTAAATGGTATTTTTCTGGTCAATCTTTCAGAATGTATATACACCCACAAGCCTCAAACCATAAAATGTATATAGGATATATTGGAGATAAGAAGGGAATGGGATTTTAGTGAATACTTCAGAAATATTCTTGTATTCACTTGAAATCAGAAATGCTTTGAAATCAAAAAACGATTTCAAAGAAAATCCAATTGATTTGAATTTATTACCGGTTTTACCTTTCAGAGTAACTAATAATATTAAACTCATGATATTAGGTCAAGACCCGACTGTTAAAAACGAAAAAAGCAGAGAGTCAATTGAGTATACATTAAACCTGGATAAAGCAGGTTCATTAAAGGCGTATATAAACCAAATTTGCAACTCACTTGGCATAAGTTTTGAAAATATTTATGCTACTAATGTATTTAAGTATTTCTATACAATTCCACCGGAGCGAACAATGCATGTTTTGCACTCTCATTTACCTGCAAACCTGGAATTACTTAAAGAGGAATTGGCAGCATATCCAAGGATTCCAATTATTGCATTAGGTTTGCCGGTATTGCAGCTTTTAGCTGGTGAAAAAGTTCAGGTACGGGAATATTGGAGCTACAACTCCAAATCCCGCAAATGCGATGGTAAATTTACGTTCTGCCCGGCAAAAGATAATAAACTTGAGCGGGATATTTACCCCTTCCCCCACCAGCCAAGCATAAGGAAAGAGTTTTATAAGAGTAATTTGAATAATTACATAAGTTACGTTAATAATAATCTTAAAATTAAATATTAAAATTATGACTACAATCAAAACTTGGGCAATTCAATTTACCGATTCAGTTTATAGAAAATGGGACCATTTTGAAGATCATAGTATCCTAACTGTAAGCTGGGACAAGAATTTAAAAATTAATAATGTAAATGAAATTGATCATATCCAATTAACAGCAAAAGAATTTTTTCCTGAATATAATATTGCAGACATATTAAATCTTACAGATAGGGTCAAGTATATTGCAAATTCAATGACTTTATTTGATAATATAATAACTTATAACAATGACTTAATAATACAAAAATATGGTGGCGTTAATGTAATTGATAAATCCCATATTTCCTTAAATAAAATATATTTAAAAATATTCTGGTATTTTGATTTTTCTGATCAAAATAAAAAGTTGTTATTGGAAAGAGAATATGATATTCAGGAATATATTTCTCAGAATGAAATTATTTCTGATAAGGTATTAAACTATGAACACATATTTACTAACAAATTTGAAATTGAAAATGAATCCAATGACGAAAATTTTGTAAAGTTTTCTCAAATATCAATTTTAAATGAATCTCCCATTTATGAACCTAAAGCCGATCCTGGAGGAATAGTAAAGTTATTCTATGGCACAAACCGCAATTTGATTGGCAAAGAGGTCAATAAGTATTATGGTGTAGAGTCCGAAAAGCTTCATTTCGGAGTATGTTCAGTAAGTATTCCTCCTGGGCATACCAAGGGAATCCTTGAACGTCCTAAAAAACTGCTTTGGTTAATTGACCTGCCTGAAAATAAGAAAAAACATATAGCTCTGGCTCATATAGAAGAGTTATCCGAAGTTGAATTCAAGAAGAAATTTTCTTCTGGACTTTCTGATGCAAAATCAAAAGAAGGTCTTATTTTTATCCACGGCTATAACAACACTTTCGCAGCAGCGGCACGAAGAACGGCTCAACTTGTTTATGATATAGATTTTCAAGGTGTTCCTTCATTTTTTAGCTGGCCGTCATTTGGTACTGCGCTTAAGTATCCTCGTGATGTCGAAAAAGCAAGAAATAGCAGCATTTTCCTTCAGCAATTTATTGAAACATTACTATCTTTTACTCAACTCGAAAAACTTCATATAATTGCTCATAGTATGGGAAATTTAGTATTAGGTAAGACCATCAGTGATTTATCAAACAAAACAGAGATTGCAGAAGACATCAAAAAAATTCATCAAATCATCTTAGGAGCACCCGACATTAATCAGGAAGAATTTACTAATAATATACTGCCTCATTTTTTAAAAGTTGGCTCAAGAAGAACTCTTTACGCTTCTGATCAGGATATCGCTCTTTGGGTTTCAGAAAAATTCCGTAGTGGTTTGGTTAGGCTTGGTGAAGGCGGTAAAAATCTATTTATTACTAAAGAAATTGATACTGTTGACGCATCAAATGTACCAGAATCAAGTAATGGACATGGATACATGTTTGAAACATATGAAGTGTTACAAGATTTGTTGGGTTTGGTAACTAATGATTTACCGCCGGAGAAAAGAGGGTTAAAAAAAAGAGGAGCTAAGAATATAGACTATTGGCTTTTTCCAAAAGCTAAATAGAATTTAATCAAGAATACTTTGAAACCAATCACCGAATCACATATTGAAGAATTTGCTTTGGAAGAACTTGCTAAGCTGGGCTGGGGTTATGCTTACGGTCCGGATATATCACCTGAAGGTGCAAATCCTGCAAGAACTTCATTTGAAGAAGTGGTTTTGGCTGATAAGTTAAGAAATGCTGTAAACAAAATTAATCCTCACATACCGGCTGATGCCATTGAACAGGCTGTACAAAAGGTTCTAAGGATATACTCACCGGACCTGCTCCATAACAACGAAACCTTCCATGAACTGCTTGTTGAAAAGGTAAGGATTCCATACCAGCAGGATGGCTTTGAAAGAAGCCATGAAATTGCATTGGTTGATTTTGAAAATCCTTTAAACAACGATTTCCTTGCTGTAAACCAGTTCACAATACTCCATAATAACCAGAATAAACGACCTGATGTAATTTTATTTATCAACGGCTTGCCTTTGGTTGTAATGGAGCTAAAAAATCCCGTAGAAGATAATGCTGATATCCATAGCGCTTATAACCAGGTTGAAACCTATAAAGCGGTAATACCCTCGCTGTTTACTTATAATGAAATATGCGTGATCTCAGACGGTTTGGAGTGTAAAGCAGGCAGTCTTTCAGCAGGTGAAGGAAGATTTGTACCCTGGAAGAGCATTGATGGCAATAAGGACGCTTCAAAGTTTATCCCTCAGATGGAAACACTGATAAAGGGAATGTTGAACCCGGTTACCCTACTTGATATAATCAGGAATTTTATCGTATTTGAAAAATCAAGAAAAGAAGACCCCGAAACCGGAATAACCCAGGTTTTCACTGTAAAAAAACTTGCAGCATATCACCAGTATTACGCCGTCAATAAAGCTGTAACACAAACTATTAATGCTGCATCACCAGCCGGGGATAGAAAAGGCGGAGTGGTATGGCATACCACTGGCAGCGGTAAATCGCTTTCAATGGTATTCTTTACCGGTAAGCTGGTTTTAAGCCTTAAAAATCCAACAATTGTGGTAATTACAGATAGGAATGATCTTGATGACCAGTTATTTGATACCTTCGCAAACTCAAAACAGCTTTTAAGGCAAGAGCCAAAGCAGGCTGAAAGCCGTGATGATATAAAACAGCTACTCAAAGTATCAAGCGGCGGGATAATTTTTACTACCATTCATAAGTTCTGGCCTGATGATGGAAAAGAAGTGTATGAAGAGCTTTCTAACAGGCAAAACATAGTTGTAATAGCAGATGAAGCTCACAGAACGCAATATGGCTTTGATGCAAAGTATAAGGATGTTGTAGATAAATCCACAGGTGAAGTGATTGGCAAGCGAATTGCTTATGGCTTTGCCAAGTATTTGCGTGATGCCCTGCCAAATGCTACATATATTGGTTTTACCGGCACCCCAATTGAAACCAGTGATGTAAATACTCCCGCGGTTTTTGGCAAGTATGTTGATATATATGATATATCACAATCAATCGCAGATAATACAACAGTACGGATTTTTTACGAAAGCCGGCTTGCTAAAGTGAACTTGAATGAAGATGGCAGGAAGTTAATTGGTGAGTTTGATAAAGAACTTGAAGAAGGTGAAGAACTCTCTGATGCAGAAAAAGCTAAGGCAAAATGGTCAAAGCTCGAGGCAATAATAGGCAATAAGGAAAGGTTAAAGAACCTTGCAAGTGATATAGTTTCTCATTTTGAAACCAGATATTCTGCCTCAAACGGCAAAGCAATGATAGTTGCAATGAGCCGCAGGATAGCTGTTGAGCTTTATAATGAAATTGTAAAGATTAAACCTGAATGGCATAGTGACGAGCTTAATGAAGGCTCAATTAAGGTCATAATGACTGCTGTAAGCTCTGATGGGCCTGTAATGGCCAAACATCATACCACTAAAATGCAGCGCAAAACACTTGCAGAAAGAATGAAAGACCCTGCAGACGAATTGAAGATCGTGATTGTAAGGGATATGTGGCTTACCGGCTTTGATGTACCATGTTTAAATACAATGTATATTGATAAGCCAATGCGCGGTCATACACTGATGCAGACGATATCCAGGGTAAACCGAGTATTTCAGGATAAACCGGGCGGACTTATTGTCGATTATCTTGGTATTGCTACCGATATGAAGAAAGCGCTTTCATTTTACTCTGATTCAGGTGGTAAAGGTGAACCTGCAGAAGATCTGGATAAAGCAGTTGATGTTATGCTTGAAAAACTGGAGGTTGTCACTCAAATGTTCGCAGAAAAAAGTAATTCCGAAAGTGATATACTGCTTGAAGAGCCTTCGGCTTACATTGATGGTGCATTTGATTACAAAAGATTTTTTGCAGCATCTTCACGGGATAAGCTATCAATCATCCTTCAATCAGAAGAACATATTCTTGGCTTAAATGAAGGTAAGGCAAGATTTATTAAGGAAGTTACACTGTTATCACAGGCATATTCACTTTCAGTATCAAAACCTGAAGCGGCAGCTATAACTGAGCTTGTTGCATTTTTCCAGGCAGTGAAAGCCCGGTTAACTAAATTCACAGGAACAGGAAGTGGTGAACGGGACTTAAACCTTGAATCGATAATAAAACAAATAGTAAATGCAGCCATTACCTCAGAAAAAGTTGTTGATATTTTTGATGCTGCCGGATTAGAACGACCTGAGATCCCCATACTTTCAGATGAATTCCTTCTTGAAATTCAGGGTATGAAGCATAAAAACCTTGCTTTAGAGCTGTTAAAGAAAATACTCAATGATGAGATCAAGTCCAGGCTAAAAACCAATCTTGTAAAGGGTAAGGCACTACTTGAAATGCTTGAGGCATCAATAAAACGATACCAGAATAACCTGTTATCAACTGCAGAGATCATTCAGGAGCTTATAAACATTGCAAAAGAGGTTAAGGAAGCTGATAAACAGGGTGAAAAACTCGGCTTATCAACTGAAGAAGTAGCCTTCTACAATGCCCTTGAGGTAAATGAAAGCGCTGTGCAGGTGCTTGGAGATGATACCTTAAAGCATATAGCCCGCGAAATTGCGGATAAGGTCCGCAGCAATGCCACAATTGACTGGACAATCCGTGAGAGCGCAAGGGCAAATCTAATGCGCCTTGTCAGCCGGACATTACGTAAATACGGCTATCCCCCGGATATGCAGCAGAAGGCAATTGATACAGTGTTAAAACAAGCTGAACTTATGGCAGATTTTTGGGTAGAGGAAAAATGAAGATAATAAAAAACCTGCTTGTTAGGCAGGTTTACTGTAATATAACTTAAACTCGGAAGTGTTTTTAAGTTTGTAATAGCTTCGAAAACATAATGTAGGTGATTTTTAACCGGAAGGGTTTAAATAGTTTAAATTATTAGAAATTTTGATTATTTTGTGAAATGACATATAACTCGGTCAAGAAGCCAAAATTGGATATATTACATTTCAGTTTCAGAAATGGAGCATTATGTTTATATTTAAAGGATAATATTGATAATATTCATAACATCTATTTAGAATCTGTAAATCTAAGGAATAAGATAAACAAACTTCAATTAAAAACTTTTTATGGTTTTTCAGAAACATATATCGGGAATATTCACGTTTTTATAACTGATTTTTTAGGTCTATACAACATTTTAGATAATAAAAAAATAGAATTTGTTAGATTAAATGGACCCGATGATATAGTAACTCTTGACATTAGCGCAAATTCAGACCTACCAAATATGTTTGTTAGGCAATGCACAAGTTCTTTATACACGTTAATTTATTATCCAAAAAATAATATTTTAAAAACAGATGCTGGTGAAGATAAAGGGAAAGACTACTATAGTAGGTATCTAAGTTCTTTTAATTTAGATCAGATATTTCACCATGATATATTAAACGAGAAAGAGTATTATGCATATCTAACCAAAATTGGTGTTGATGATGCAAAAGATGAGCAGGCTGATTTTGACTTTAGGTCAGAAGAAGAAAAAGTATATGATTCTCTGGATGACGAGGACGCAAAAAGAGATGCCTTTCCTGATTTGTGGATTGAAGAAAAGTGTAATGATGATTATGTGAGCTCTTTAAATCAAGAAAATATGGCCAATCGTTATGAAGAAGAAGAGAAGTATATAGAAATGATACATGCTTATTCTGATATTAAAGTAATCGATTTTAAATTAGATGATATAGATGGGTGTAGTTACGTATTGCTATTGATTCCAACTATTCTTGCTCAAGACAAACGTAGTCAACTAATCAATGTCAAACTTAAGACAATTCATTTTTATGATGACTTTTATTACATGGGTAGAAAAGATGATATAATGGTGACTGCTATACTAAAGACCCCTTGGTCAAATGTGAATATAGAAAAACTACAAAAGGAAACAGGGGTTGAATTGATTGATGCCTCAGAATTTGACAAAGCAATTATTTATACGAATATAGTATATGACAATATTAATCCTTTATAATAAATTATTTATTCGATTATCCACTTTGATTAAAATATACATATGTATTTTATGTCAGCGAAGTCATTATAGTGTAGGATTATTTTTAAAAAAGCCTGCTTCTATCGGCAGGCTTTTTTATTTACAAATGAGGTATATGATTATTCCGCTTTTTTCAGAACTGCACGATAACTGTCATAGTCGAAACTATTCCAATTCCCAGTTGCGGCATCTACGATAATTCCAACCAGACCGGAAAGAATATCGAGAATAAGCCACCCGGCTCCTAATCCGTAAGTCATTCTCAGGCTTTTGGTTTTAAAACCATCTTTGACAAATTCAATTGTGTATTCTTTACTTTTCTTCAGCCTTAAAGTCAGCGGTGTAGTGCCTTCCTCCTTGCCATTAACAAGCACTGTAGCGTCTTTTGGCTCACTGCTAAGGTCAACCTCATCATAACTGCCCGAAAAGATCGTTGCGCAGCCTTGAAAGGTAAAAACAGACAATAGCAATCCAACAATGAAGCTAATTAAATTCTTCATTTTATACCTCCTTAGATATAATATGTTAAGTTTTCCCCGAAATTAGGGTTATTTCCATTTCAGAATGAAACTATTATTTAATACCCAAACATACATAATAGAAATGCTCTATTCATATCATTGTATGATATTAATTTAAATAAAAAACCCGTAATACAATTACGGGTTTTCAGTAACTAAAGTTCACTGCTTTTTCTTATGCAATTTTCAAATGAGGGAGCTTATTTACCGCATCCTTCTTTACGGAATCAATTATTTTCGCGTATACCTGTGTAACTCTCACATTACAATGCCCCAATAATTTGCTTACTGTGAACAAATCGACTCCTTGCGAAAGAGATAAAGTAGCAAAAGTATGCCTGCTGTTATGATAAGTTATCTTTTTTGTAATTCCTGCCCTTTTTATCCAATCTTTTACAATAACGTTTGCATAATCTTTGCTTAGAAGGTCAAAAATTCTCCCGGTTCTCAATTTATGGATATTGCCGTCTTTAAAACTCAATATATCTATTGCTGTTTTTGAAAGCGGAAGATATTCATACCCTCTTGTTTTTTTCTGCCTGAAATCGATCATTTCATCTTTAACATCTTCCCACTCAAGATTTCTGACATCTGAAATACGTAATCCTGTGAAGCAGCTGAATAAAAAGGCTCTTTTTACGTCATCATTTCCGCATTTAGTATTAATTAATGTCTCAATTTCACTGATAGTCAAATATTCTTTCTTTGTTTCTATCCGCTTTACACTTTCCCTGAAATAATGAAGTGGGTTAACCTGAATAAGTTTCTCTCTGTACGCTTTATTGATTCCTGCTTTAAGGGTATTCATATAAACCCATGCTGAGTTTTGTGATACATATTTCATCAAATATTTCTGGAATTCAGCTATCCAATTTTCATTTATCTGTCCAATCTGTATGGAGTTTTTAGTAAATTTCTTTAAGTAATTAAGCGTATTTTTGTATACTTTTGAGTTTCTTCGGTCTCTTTCTTCAGCAATTTTTTGGAAATATTCCACAAAATTTATTTTTGTTTTATAAGCAGGAATAAATCCATGCTGATAGCTTTGATATTCAAGTTCTTTAGTTGCTCTGATCTTATTAGCAAGTTTAAGGATTTCCTTATTGTTTTCTTTATCTTTGGTAAGGCGCAAATTTAAAGACTGGTATTGTCTTTTTCCTTCAAAATAAATATCCAGATATAAGCTCTGGCTGCCATCTGCGAGTTGCTTTTTTCTTAATTTAATCATGGTTGTGTTGTTTTAATTATCGTAATTTTTTTAAGTAACAAATGAGTAACAAATAAGTAACAAACATATGCAATTAAGCATATATCAATGATACGATAAATTCACAAAATGATACTAAAATCGTATCATTTGTTACTTTTGTTTTCATTTGTTATCTTTACAATAATAGGGCAACTAACCCGCAATAAAATTCACTTTTCAATCAAGCTTATACTCTTCTTACCATCCATTAGTATATTCATCGGTTTATCCAGGTGAAGATGCACAAAATGCTCTGTGGTATTTTCAGGATTGATAGATTTGAGATATTCCCAATCAATGAAATCACGCCCGTTTGACTGGTGTACGGTAAGGTAGCCTATATTCATGGATGTTATATTATGGAAAAAATGCGATCCAAGCGAGGCATCAACTTTAAAATCATCGAGATCAGTTTCAACTATAACCTTAGCATTTGAGATCTGCGGCCATTGCACGGGAATCCCAAGCCAGCGGTCGCGGGTACCCCACCTGCCTGGAGCTATAAGAATATAATTCCTCTTTTGCGCTTTCATTATTTCATTCAGTTTTTCAACTTCAATTGCCATCTGCTGTGTTTCGGCAACATTAAACTTCTCTTGAACCGCGTAGATTATATCAGAAACATTTTCCACTTTGCCGTTACCCATACCCCGCTCGGTATATAGCAGCAGGTTATCTTTAACTATAGTATCTTCATCTATCGAAAAGAAATCAGCGTTCTTTATGAGCGGTTTTAGCTGAAGAATATAAAAGCCGGGGTTATCTTCATCAAGATTAACAGCAAATTCAATTTCTACCGGCAGACCCATAGAACTTTCTATGATCTCAAGCAATCTGCTTAAGACCTTGGCGAAGGGAAAAAGATCATATTTCAGAATTCCGGCAAAATTCACTATTCTCGGACCCTTATAGTTCAAACCTACTTTTACTTTGTTATCCTGGGGGTCGTAAACTGAAACTACGTCATCAAGAACTCCGAGTTTTTCGGCATCAGCTATTTTCACTTCTTTAAGTGTTATATCTTCTCCCTTTGCAAGATTCGAAATGCCCCGCTCCATATCAATAGCGTAGAAAAAAGACTGTGTATCTTTCAGTTGTGTTTCGGGGTCAACAATATCTATCTTTGGATATTTGGGGCAGAACCTGAATGCCTTTTCTGCATCTATCACATACTTACCCAAACCAACTGCAGCTATACAGATTCCGTCTTCGGGTTTAAAGCGCGCAATAGGATAGAAATTGTATGACTGCGCCACACCCGATACATGCGGAAAGAAAATGCTCTCATAATTTATACCTACAATTTCCTGCAGTACAACTGCCATACGTTCATCATCTATTCTGTAGTTAATTGCCTCAAAGTAACTGCGCGCATGTTTTGAATAAATTGATGCATAAACAAGCTTAATAGCATCCGTTAGGTTTTTAAGCCTGTCATTCAGATTTTCGTGATTGTTTGGGATAAGGAAAGTCTGGTATATCCCTGAAAATGATTCTGAAATAGAATCTTCAAACATACCCGAAGACCGCACTGCAAGCGGAGAGGTTATTTTATCGAGGTAAACCCTGAGTTTTGAAACCAGTTCTTCGGATAGATCTTTTGACAGAAAAATTTGCTTAACTTCATCATACTCATGATCCATGTGGATACCATAGAGATCATGTTTATTTATAAAATTCTCATACTCTTCTGCGCCAATGATTGCGGTTTTAGGAATTTTAATTGAAACATTTTCAATTCCCATGAAGAGTTCTTTGGTTTGAAGCAGTGTATTGATAAAAGCTATTCCCCTGCCCTTTCCGCCAAATGATCCTGGGGCAAGCCTGAGAATAAGATTGTCTTCTTCGAGGAACTTGGGACTGAAATCAACAACACCGCCGCGTGATACAGTTGTTTCAACATTTTTTGTAACCCGTATAATATAATCTCTTATGGCATCTGCGCCGGGAAAGTCAGTGATCTTAAGCTCTTCAAGGTGTTCAGCAATCTGAATTTCACCCCGTGCCATCAGCCACGCTGAAAAATGGTTCCTGCTGCCGTGATATAACACCGATTCCGCCGGAACACGCTTAAGCTGGTGTTTGAATTCATCTATTGAAGAAGCGCGGGCAATTTCATTGCCGGCTTTATCCCTGAAGATGAAGTCACCGAAACCCAGGTTATCCAGAATAAAATCACGCAGGTCATCAGATAATGTTTCAGAGTTTTTATTTATGAATGTAGCGTCATTCAGTATCGCGGTTTCTGCAAATGTACTTTCGGAGGATTGCAATAAAAATGGTATATCGCTATCGGCGGCTTTGATCTTTTGAAGAAGTTTTATGCCCGCTTCTTCATCTATCTTGCCTTCATAGGGATATTTTACATCTGATATAACGCACAGCAGGTTATTTTTGTATTTTTCAAACAGAACTATCGCTTCTTCATAGCTGACAGCAAGCAGCACTTTGGGGCGTGCGCGCATTCTCAATATCTTCTTAACGCCATCCAGGTTATCTCGGGTTATGAGTCTTTGGGTTTGTTTGATGATCTCTGTGTAAAGAATTGGTAAATAGCGCGAGTAATACCTTATTGAGTTTTCAACAAGCAATATTACCCTTACAAGCCCAACCCTGGTATCATTTTCACAATTCTTTTTATCTTCAAAATATTTAATTATGGCAAGGAATATCTTGGTCTCACGGTTCCATACAAATACCTTTTCGAATATATCGATCTTATCTCTGATCTGGTTTACAAGGGCAATATCACTGTTATCGTAGAGCAGAAGAAATACCGGAAGATCAGGTCTGATGCTTTTGATCTTGGAGGCCAGTTCAAACGGTGAAAGGTTCTGGGTGCGCATAGTTATGATAACAAAATCAAAATACTTCTGGTTCAGCAGGGCTTCAGCTTCGTTTTCATCAGATGCGTTTGTTATTCTTGGTACATTGGATAGATCAAGTCCGTAATATTCACCGAATATTTTTTCATTGAGCTTTTCCTCTTCTTCAAGAATAAACGCATCGTAAAGCGATGTTACCAGCAGTATCTCTCTTACATGATACTGGGCAAGATCATGATAAATTTCGTTATCACTTTTGTGTTTTTTGAACAGCGTTTTAAGTTCATCCTGCAGCATATTTAGTAATTTTTAGATGAGATAATAATGTTCATAAAATTGAAGCTTTTTATTTTGAGGTAAATTCAATTACGCCAAACCATGCAACCCAGCCAAGAAAAGCCAGCAGAATACCAAGAATCCAAGCAACCCACTTCCACAGCCAGCGTGTGTTAAGCAGTGTGATTATTGTTGGCGTTACCAGTGAGATAACAAGAATAACTGCCCAGATATTTATCAAATAAAATCTTTCCGCCGTATCGGCATCTGAAGGTTTCGTATCTGCCCATCCTGAGATTCCCACCCAAAAGCCGTATGCCACTGTGTAAACAGTGCCCACAACCAGAAACATCACTGCCGCTGCGGTTAACCGCTGCCAAAGCGGCTGAGATACTTTAACAATATCGGTATCCATCATGTTATTTTCATTTATAGATCAAGTATTCATTGCGGGCTGAATTAAAGCCGCTTATGCTTTCATTCATTGCGGCTGCAATTTCATCAGCTGTTTTGCCGGCAATTATCATTTTGCGGAGTTTATCGGTTCCCGCAAGTTTATCAATGAAATTATCTTTGTTAAATTTGAATTCAGGGCAGTTCCTGTTCAAAGCGATAAGTATAGCCACCCCGCACATAACAGGATCGAACTTTCCTGCATCTTTCACATTAATGAATATGCCGCTGCACTCCTTATTAAAGAACTTAGGCGGGTAAGCGGAAATTTTTTCTGATGGTGTAAATACCGCAGGTTCAAAAACAACACCCGCAAAATTTTGAGCATTAAGTTCATCTGCCAGTAACTGAGCATTAACCCATGGCGCGCCAAAGTACTCAAACGGCTTATCCGTTCCCCTGCCTTCGGAAACATTTGTGCCTTCCAGCAAGCAGTTTGCAAGATAGCATACAGCAGTTGAAGGATAAAACATGCTTGGTGAAGGCTTAACCCAGGTGAGTTTAAGTGTACTAAAAGCGGTGTTCCTTGTATAACCGGTCATCGGTATTACGGTAAGTTTGGATGACCCCGAAAATTCCCGGCTGTTCAGATACGAGGCCAGTTCACCGCATGTCATGCCATATGCCTGTGGAGCGGGGATCTTGCCAACGAACGATTCATAAGCAGGCTCAAGCATAAATCCGCCGGTATAATTTGCATTTGTGATCATGGGTCTATCGCAGACAATCATTTCAACGCCGCTTTCAGCGGCTGCTTCTAAGGCATAATACAGAGTTGAAGTATAAGTATAGAATCTTGCTCCAACATCCTGGATATCATACACCAGCACATCAACATCAGCAAGATCGTTTTTGGATGGTTTTACCTTGCCATTATAGAGTGAAATGATAGGTAAACCTGTTTTATCGGTTGTGGCGTAGTTCTCATCTCCGCGAATTCCATGCTCAGGTGAGAATATTTTTACAATATTAATATCTTTAGCGATCATAGCATCTATTATGTGCGTGCCATCAGGAAGAATGCCTGTTTGATTGGTAAGAACCGCTACACGCTTTCCTTTGAAATCAAGAGCTTTATCCAGCAGTGTTTCATTCCCAAGTTTGAAATTTGGATCAGATAATGCTTTATGACTTTCTGCATAACAATTTAAATTTGTAAGCAATAAAAATGTGACTATTATTCCTTTTATGATCTTAACGGTATGCTCTTTATTCATGATAGTTTAAAATGCAATAATAAATTTATAATGATGGAATGAAAGTTTTGCTTTTCATACTATAAAAATCTCTTATACTTTTAAAGTTAGTTTTAAAGCCTGTAAATCGTATTCTTTTTTATGTTTAATCAGACTTTTGAAGTCTATTTAATATCCTGAATATTTATTGGAACTTACGATGTCACCTCAATAATCACAAAATTTTTATAATCCTTTTCCTTTTTATTGAATCATCAATTGCTTTGGCAACTACAATATCTTCCAGGGCAATTGTTGTGCTGCTTTCAGGTTTGCGGTGTTTAACCACAGTCTCGTAAAACTCACGCCACTGCGCACCGGAACCCGGATGCATTGGTTCATCCTTGTATTCATCATAAAATACGAGATTATCATCACAGGGCGGGTAACTCATCGGGTACTTCCAAGGTACATCATAGTTCCTGTTATCTTTAAAAAGATATATGCTAGATGGATTTCCTGACCATTTTTGTTTAGAGCCTTTAGCTCGTTTTACGAATGTTTCAAAATGGGCAACTATTTTTGCTTTTTCAAGCTGAATTATCCAGCGTGATTCACGCGCATGCGGACTGACATAAGAAACAGTAATGGATGCCTTAACTCCATTTCGGTAGTTAATTATTGCCATCATGTTATCATTGGATCTGCCCTTTAGCATTACTTCTCTGCTGAATGCGCGAACCTTGCTGTATGATTTCGGATTAATGAGGTATTGACCGCCAAAGGCGGCGGCTTCAGCAGGCTTTGAGCCTGAAAATGCATTGAAAAGATTTATCTGGTGCACTGCTTTATCGTGAATGATCGCATCGCCATCAGTATCAGGGGTAAGATAGCGCCATATATACGGATCAAAAGGTCTTGTCTCCAGCCAGTTCATCCACAATACCTTGCCGTATTTTCCGGCAGAAATTATCCGCTTCAACTCTTTGTAGAACGAGCTGTATCGCAGGACCATTCCAACCTGGCAAAATCTTTTGTATTTCTTTTCTGCGGCTATTATTTTTTTTACACCAGAAGGCAATACGGCAGCAGGCTTTTCAAGAAACACATACTTCCCATGCTTTAAAGCCTCAACGGCATATTTTACATGAACGGAAGTGCGGGTCAGGATAGCAACTGCATCAATTGCCGGATCTTTAATTATCTCAGCCGCGGTATGAGTAAAGTTGATCCGTGAATTTTTTCCGGCCGCTTCTTTTGTTAATAATACCGCTTGAGGATCGGGATCGTACGCGGCGGCAATATTGTATTTATCTTTTTGTTTAAGCAATGCAGGCAAGTGCATTAATCTGAATATAGAACCGCATCCCAGAATACCAATGTTTATTGTTTTTTTCACGCATAAATTTATGCATAAATCATTTGAAATTATACTGAATTCTGCAGATATGATTTGAAGGAAAAAAATGAGAGTAGTATAAAAACAAACCGGCTGCCCGGGGATCTTGATCCCATCAGCAACCGGCTTTAACCAATCTAATTATATATAAGGGTAAACTCGTTTATAAGGGTATCATCAATTCTGTTCATAAGGGTTTCAACCAACTTAACATAAGGGTAAATCTATCATTTACATAAGGGTTAAGCTTCATTTATTCACAAGGGTTAAAATTGGTATTTCATAAGAGTATCAAACATCATTCACAAGGGTTTCACTATTACATAAGGGTTGGATCTAAAAAAGGGTGAAAATCATAAGGGTACATCTAATTAACTATATTTGAAACCATCTACCTATCTTTATTACTGTTTCAAATCTTTCTATACAAACATAACTCTTTATACCTATGCGGAAAAATAGTTATATGTGTTAAAGCCTTGTAGTAAAATTAATTACATTCAGGTATGTAAAAAACCCGCGAAATTTTGAGTTTTAATCGTTTTATTGGTATTTTTGAAAAGAAGGGATCACATTATATGAAAAATTCACCTGTTCACAGTATGCTGTTTCATGCAGCTTTACACAGGATTGCTAGCATGCTTCCGCTATTTACAGTCCTATCAATCTTTACGGTTGGCTGCGACTACTTCTTCCCTCCCTTAACCGGAGACAGGATAGAAGTTGAAGAAGCTGAACGATTTATAAGCAGGAACAAAGATAATCCGGATATTATCCTTTTAGATATCAGACCAAAACCACAGTTTGACTCAGTAAGAATTGAAAATTCAATAAACCTGGATTTTGCTCAAACAGACTTTCCTGAGATGATAACCAGGCTGGACCCGGAGAAAAGATATATTCTGATAGATGACAATGGAAGGAAGAGCGCCATGGCGTTTGAATTGATGAAAGAACAAAGATTTCCTAAGGTGCACTATATATCCGGTGGGATAACAGAGTGGGTAAGATCAGGATATAAAACAGTGAAATAAAAAATTTAATTATAAATGGGCAGTTTTCTGTAATTACCTGAATTTTACGATTTATTTTAATTATATAGCAATTATATTGTGATCAATGCAAAGTGAATAAGCTATTTTTTTAGGAATGTCTGAATTTCATAATTATATTGAACGCTCAAGTATTTACATAAAACTTCTTGCAGGAAGTTTGTTAATTACAATTGTTGCGTTTACTGATTTTCTTACAACCAGAGAGATTTCGTTTTCGATCTTTTACCTGATCCCGATCGCATTTATGGCCTGGTACGCGGGGAAGGTTTACGCATTCATCTTTTCTGTTGCCGGAGCTGCTTTCTGGCTTTTTATGGATACCGAAGGATTTACATCAGAAAAAAACATCGCTTTCTCTTTCTGGAGCACAGTTGTAAGATTCGGGTTTTTCACAATAGTTACAGTCTTAATTGTTAAGCTGAAGACCCTCAAAAATAACCAGGAAGAAATAATCGATCTCAGAACAATTGAGCTGCAAAACGAAATTGCCGAACATAAGAAATCACAGGATAGCCTTCTTATTAAGAGCAGACAGCTAAGTGAATTGAACAAGAAGCTGGAAAATATAAAGGAAGAACAGAATACAAGAGTTGCCCGTGAAATTCATGATGAACTTGGTCAGTCTCTTACAGCTATAAATCTTGAACTGATGTGGGTAAAGAAGAAACATTCAGATATTCCCGATCTGGAAGAAAGAATGGACGCTTTGAGCACAATTGTTACAAATACTATTTCAACTGTGCGGAAGATATCATCTGATCTCAGGCCAAGGCTGCTTGACCAGCTTGGTCTTATTGCGGCAATAGAAAGTCTTGTAAAGGAATTCAGGAACAGAACAGGCATAAAAATAGATCTCAAGTTACCTGAAACCGCCCCTCAACTGGAAGGCACAGTAACTATTACCGTGTACAGGATCTTCCAGGAAGCATTGACAAATATAGTGCGTCACTCAGGCTGCAGCGAAGCCAAAGTGAACATACAATTTCCTGATAACCGGCATTTTATTATGCAGATATCCGATAACGGCAGAGGCTTCATTTTTGAAGATACTTACTACAAAACCGGATCTTTGGGTCTGATTGGAATGCATGAGAGGGCAAATATCATCAACGGCATTTTAAGATTTGAATCAAGTCCCGGCGCAGGGACAATTATCAACTTGGAAGTTCCGGTAAGTTAAACATAAAAAAACTATGATAAACATTTTAATAGCAGACGATCATGCAGTTGTAAGAAGAGGTATCAAACAGATACTTTCAGATGAAAATGATATGCAGGTTTTAGGCGAAGCCTCAAACAATGAAGAATTGATTAGCCAGCTGGGAGACCACCCCTGGGATCTGATAATCCTTGATATAACAATGCCCGGAAAAAGCGGACTTGATTCAATTATTGAGATCAAACAGAAAAAGCCAGATACAAAAATTCTGATACTTTCAATGCACCCCGAAGAAGAAATTGCAATCAGCGCAATCAAATCAGGGGCTGATGGTTACCTGAACAAGGAAAGTGTGCCGGGTGAATTGTTAAGGGCCGTAAGAAAAGTTGCATCCGGTGGAAAATATATCAGCAGCACGCTGGCAGAATCAATGATATTGTCATTGCGATCAGATCCCGCAAGGAAACCCCATGAAAGTCTTTCTGAAAGGGAGTTCCAGGTGTTGTGCATGCTCGCTTCGGGAAGCACATTAACTGAGATAGCCGGAAAGCTGGAACTCAGTATCAAAACTATCAGCACATACAGAACAAGAATACTTGAGAAAATGCAGTTAAAATCTAATGTGGAAATTACACATTATGCCATCAAGAACAAGTTAGTTCTTAGCAGCTAATTGATTCCGCTATAGCTTTATAAATTTGTCAATATATTCGTAACCATTTTATTATTAACTATCTTAGCTATACGCAGACTATAATTCTTACACTTTATTTCATAAAATCCTATTTGCGATGTAAAAGTGTGTAAGTATATTTGCACATACACATAAATTCATAAAAAAGTTTCAAGCAGAGAATATTTATTTTATTCTTTGCTGTGTTCACTATCGTAATTATGAATTATTCAAATAAATAATAAGGAGAGATCAAATGAAGTTAATCGCATCTTCGTTTTTTTTACTGCTCTTTGCATTAACAACAAGTAATGTTGTTATATCAGGAGAGCGGACAGTAGTAAACAAATCCGGTGAAAATGTTACCGGATTGATGGTTGCTCCGGCAGGAACAAACAGCTGGAACAGCGTTTATCAGGGTTCATTTACAAATGGACAAAAAATGAGTTTTAATTATGACGAAGCTTCAGGTAACTGCGTTGTGAATGTCAAATTCATAAATGGCAACGGCAAAGAATACTTACTTGAAAACATTGATCTCTGCGCATCAAGTGAGATTGTTCTTACTACCACCGAATCAACAAATGTTGAATCAATAGATGTACCCGTAATTAAAAGATAACACAGCATCAGTAAAATTATAATTAAAAAATAAATATGAAAAAGAATTTCAGTATCATAATAATTTTATTTGCGCTGGTGCTGCTGCAAACTACAGCATTCAGCCAGCTAACCGGCACAAAAACTATTCCCGGAACATACGCCAGTATTAATGCGGCTGTAACAGATCTCAACGCCCAGGGCGTTGGAGCGGGAGGCGTAATATTCAATGTAGCAGCGGGCCATTCAGAAACTATCCCTGCCGGCGGCATAATAATCAACATTGCGGTAAACTTCCCAACAGTATCAAATACTGTAGTTTTCCAGAAATCAGGTGCGGGAAATAATCCTGTGCTCAACTCAGATGTATCCGGTTCAGGAACAGTAGCCGGTTCATTGGGATCAAACGGTGACGCATTCATAAAGTTTGTGGGAACAGACTACATTACTTTTTCGCAGATAAACATTGTGGAAAATTACACCGGGGCAGTGAGCGCGCCCAGGATGGAATACGGTTACCTGTTAGTAAGAGGTTCTTCAACAGACGGCTGTAAGAATGTAACAATTACCGGCTGCGTAATTAATATGCAGAGAATTAATCTTGTAAGCAGCGGTATTTCTTCTCTGAATATAAATGGAGCGGGCACAACAACAAGCCCTACTACCACAGATGGAAGACACGAGAACCTATCAGTACAGGGATGTACAATTAATAACAGTTTCAACGGAATGTATTTTGCCGGATTTGCGGCATCCACACCGTTTGACCTGTATGATCATTTTTACAATATCGGAACAGTTACAGGCAACACTTTAACAAACATCGGCTCAAACACTTCTGTTAATACTTCAACACAGTATGGTATTTACGCTATATACCTTGATAGCTTGAGAATACTCAACAATACTATCAATGTAAATACAGGTTTAAATACTGCCACACATTATGGTATCTTCACATCAACAGGAACCAACTCAAACGTAGATATTATAAATAATACAGTTTCAGATTCAACTGATAATACCGCAGTAGGCGCATCTCAGCAGGCGGCAATTTATAACACATTTGGCGCAAGCGGAACAGACAACCGCGTAAACATCAATAATAATACGGTTAGATGGTGCAGGTATTTTCAGGCAAGTTCACCAACTGTATATTATATAGCAAACGTTGGTGGCGCATTAATTGTAAATATGAACAACAATACAGTTGATAGTAATACTATTGGCGGTCAGTCGTTTTCAACGGCAACCGGTTCGGTTTACGGTGTTTACAATTCAGCTTCTAACGCAAATGTAGCCTCAGTACACACAATCAGCGGAAATATTGTAAGGAACTTAACCAGAACGCAGTCAGTGGCAGGGACAGGTATCAATTACGGAATTTATAATCTCAATTCCGGTTACAACACATATATACATACAAACCAGGTTTACAATCTGTATAACGCAACTACTACAAGCGCGTTGGCAGGAATTTATAGTACTGCGACCGTAGCAGGTTCATCAAATGTTTACAACAATATTGTCAGGGATCTCACAAAACTTCCAGGCACGACTACAGGTCCGATTTATGGAATATATAACAGTCAAAATTCTTTGAACAATAACGTATATAATAACCAGATATACAATCTGAATATCTTATCAACCACGGCTACCGGTGTTATATACGGTTATTATAACTTCGGAAGCCCGGCTACCGGGCTTGAGCATGTTTATTCAAATATAGTCCGTGATATTACTCACCAGGGTACTACAGTCTCCACTAACCTGTTTTTTGTCGGTCTATACTTGGGTACAGGTCCATCCGGAACCGGATACGACAAAAGTATTCATGATAACCAGGTATATAACGTAACCACAAATTACGGTCAAACCGGCGGAATATTGGTTAACTATGCAGATACTGCATACATCTACAATAACCAAATTTCGAATATTACCAATACAACAGGAGTTGGAAACACCCCGCAGGTTTATGGTTTCTTATTAAACAACACTGTCACAACATCGGTTTATTTTGTTTACAACAATAATATCAGCGGTCTATATGCCAATTCAAGCCCAACATTTCCTGCAATTTTGGGTATCTGGCAGAATGGCGGAAATTACGGGGGATACTACTACAATTCCATATATCTCGACGCAGTATCCACCGGTGTTAATTTTGGAACAATTGCGCTCTATTTGCCCGGCGCAACAACTACTTCAGATTTGAGGAATAATATTGTAGTTAATAAATCCACCCCAATGGGTACCGGCGGCACCGTGACTCTTTACAGGGGCGAAGGGGTTTTAACTTACTACAGTTCGCTTTCAAACAATAATAACTTTTATACAACAGGCGGCGCAAACACATTTGTTTATCTTGACCCAGTAAACACCGCTATAACAATAAATGACTTTAAAACACTTGTTACACCAAGAGATAACGCTTCATTTAGCGAGAACTCACCGTTCTTAAATACAAGCTCACAGCCGTACAATCTTCATATGTCAACAACGATCCCCACATTAACTAACAATGGCGGGACGCCGGTAACAACGCCAATAGCAGTAACAACCGATATTGACGGGAATACCAGAAACGCATCTACACCTGATGTTGGATCAGATGAATTCGCTGGTGTTGGCTTTACAGCTCCAACACTTATTTCACCTGCAAACAACTCATTAAACCAGTCACAAACTCCATTGATGGATTGGAGTGATGTTGCAACCGCTCTTAGCTACAGACTTCAGATATCAAAATTAAATGACTTTTCAACAACCGTACTTGATTCTTCAGGGATTGCTGCATCACAATTCACAGTTCCTTCAGGGGTACTCGGAGCAGATACGGTTTACTACTGGAGAGTATATTCAACTCACGTAACAGGTAACGGACCATATTCAGCAATCTGGAATTTCAGAACGGCACCGTTAATTATCACACTTAACTTAACAATGATACCCGGCGGTTTTTATAATTCCGGAACAGGAAGACTTAATATGAGAGACTCAGTAAGAGCATATCTTGTAGATAGCGTTACCTGCGCCCGCGTAGATTCTGCTAAGGGAATGCTTGATTCTGTTAACTTTACAGCAAGTTTAACTTTCAACAATGCAGAAACCGGCAACTATTACCTGATAGTATTCCACAGGAATCACATCCCGGTTGCAACTAGACTTAAAGTTGGTTTCAGCCGCGGATCGGTTACAAACTATAATTTCACAACCGCGATCAACCAGGCATTTGGAAGCAATATGTACCAGGTTTCAGCCTCACCGCTGCGCTTTGGTTTGATACCGGGTGATGCGAACCGCGACCAGTTTGTTGATGGTCTCGACCAGACACTATGGATAAATCAAAACGGACTTGATGGATACAGGGCTGCCGATTTTAACGGTGACAGATTCGTTGATGGTCTGGACCAGACACTCTGGATCACACACAACGGCGCCAGCTCATTTTTACCATGTGCAATAGGCTTAACGCCAAATGAAACTGCAATAGATGTTGATGGTATTCTTTACGTTCCGCCTGTAAGCAGGGAACCGCGTAAGGGCATCAAAAATAACGACTAATATACTAAATTAACAATCTGCGCCGGCCAATATTTCCGGCGCAGAAATAAACAGCAATTATAAATTCAATTATTGTTAACAATGAAAAAAATACTTTTAACCATTCTTTTTGCAGTCATATTAACCGGTATAACCGAATCACAGGTAAAGGTTAATGTGTTCTTAACTAATCCGGGTCTGTCTTCAGGACGCTGGAAAATTGATGTAATGGCAACTGTTCCGGCAGGGCAAAACTGGCGTGTTGGTTCAAGCAATTTAAGGATTGACTTCACAACAACACCATCAGGCGCAGCTACTATCAGTTCAGATAATCCTGTTATCAATCCCAATTCAAACCTGCACAGTAATGCAAACTACAGTGCAATGACTACAACTTCAATATTGGGAGGAACAGCAATCAGTTTAAATATCACAAGGCTTAACAACTGTTATAATTTAACCCCGGGAACATACAAACTTGGAGAGATCAGGTTTAACAGGGTTGATACAACAGGATGTATCACATTGACCTTCAGAACCAATTCAGTTTTCCAGGATTCAATCACCCAGATGAACAATCCGGCTGACTGGACGTTCACAAACCCAGGTTCATGTATAAGGCTTGATTACCTGACAGGCACAGAAGGCAACGGCAGTGAAATACCGACAGTTTTTAAGCTGTATAATAATTATCCAAATCCGTTCAATCCTTCAACATCAATAAAATATGATGTGCCCAGGAATACATTTGTAAACTTAAGCATATACGATATACTTGGAAGATTAGTTACAAATCTGGTGAGCCAGGATATGACGGCAGGAAGATATGATGTAACCTGGGATGCAAAGAACTACGCCAGCGGAACATATATCTACAAACTTGAAGCCGGCGATTTTTCTGATGTAAAGAAAATGATACTGGTTAAATAGTTACAATTCTTAGATAAAATTTCATCTTAAAAGCCCGGGCTGTTGACCCGGGCTTTTTCTTTGCAGAACCCCAAACTCACAATTTACCATTACCTGATACAGCTAATGAGATATCTGATATTTCGTACAATCTTCTTACATAATTTTAAGATTTTACCTATATGCGTTGAATATTTGTGTAAGTATATTTGTTGATTCCATAACAAATTTTTTCCTACTGAAATTGAACGTGGAAAATTCCGCTAACAATACTACTATAACAAGAAAATAATATTATATTTATAAATAATTCATTTCAAATAAATATTCAAACAACATGAAAAAAATCACATCACTTCTTTTTTTGATTTTGCTTACTGTCATTTTTTCGCAGGGCAATTCATATGCCCAGTTAACGGGTGTCAAAACCATTCCGGGAACTTACGCATCTATAACAGCGGCAATCACAGACCTGAATACGCAGGGTGTAGGCATTGGCGGTGTAACATTTAACGTAGCAGCCGGCTACACAGAAACCGGCGTTAATGTTGTACTCACCTGTCCAACAAATCCACCAAGTGTAAGCAAACCGATCATATTTCAAAAATCCGGCGCAGGCGCAAATCCGCTCCTTACTGCCGGGGTAGGCACATCAACAACTACCGATGGCATCTGGAAACTCAACGGTGTTTCTTATGTTACAATTGACGGAATTGATCTGCAGGAAAGCGCCTCAAATACGGACGCGACCACACAGATGGAATGGGGATACGCTTTAGTAAAGCAATCAGGGACTTTGGCCTGCCAGTTCACAACTATTAAAAATTGTACAATTACATTAAATAAAGCTAATACTGCATCAACCGGTATATATATAGGAAACCATACTGCAATATCAACAACCAGCTTAACTGTTTCGGCTTTTCTCGGAACCTCATCATACAACAGGTTTTATAACAATATTGTTCAGAACAGTTACTTCGGTTACCAGATACAGGGTTTTGGCGCAGCCGCACCATACGATCTGTACGACCAGTACAATGAAGTGGGTACTGAAAGCGGAGGAAGAAGCCAGGTTTTGAATTTCGGCGGCTCATCAGTGGCAGCATACGGAATTTTCGGCATTAACCAGAATGCAATGAAAATTTTCAATACCAATATAAACAGTACCGGCGGTACAAACAGTACCGGTATCTTATATGGTATCTTTACTTCAACAGGAAATAACTCAAGCGTTGATATATATGGTGATACTATTTCCGTAGTAGGCGGGGGCACAACCTCAGCCGTAATGGGGATAAATAATACCTTTGGCGCAACGGGCGCAGGCAATGTGGTGAATATATACAACAACGTTATTCAAAATTGTTCTTACCCAACTGCAACATCAGGTGAGTTCAGAGGTATTAATATGGCTTCAACAGCTGCAACAACAAACATCTATAACAACAAAATAATTAACAATACCCATATTGGAACGGGTGCCTGGGCAGGCATTCAGATTGCAGGTTCAAGCGCTGTAAATATGATCTCAGTGAATATTTACAATAACCAAATCAGCGGCAATACAAAATCAGGGACATCAGGCATTATGTATTGTATAAACGCAAGCTCAAGCAACCAGATATCAAATTGCTATAACAATAATATTTTCAATAACACTGCGTCCGCATCAACTTCAGCCGTTTACGGGTATTACAATTTTGCAATCGGTTTTGTGGAAAATGTGTACAATAACCAGATCAATAACCTGACAGGAGGCTCTGCAGAAGTTGTTGGTATTTATGCCAGATCAGGATCAAACCCAACCGATAAACAGGTATATGGAAATACCGTACACACAATTGCAGGTACAGCGCAAGTTGGAGGTATATGGTGTGAATATGCAGGTACAAATCTGATATACGGAAACAGGATATATAACTTATCATCAACAACAACATCATTGACACCGGGAGTTTACGGTATCCAGTATGGAACAAATCAGGGATTGATAGTTGGGATCAACAATAACTTCATTTCTGATCTTAGGTCTCCTAACAATACCAGCATAGGTTCAATTTATGGTATTTGGATGGCAGGTGCAACTGTTACAATAGCAAAGATATATTATAACACAGTATATCTGAATGCCGCGACAACTTCGGCTACATCATTCGGAACGGCTGCCCTTCTTATGCAATCTACACCTTTTACAGTTGACTTAAGAAACAATGTGCTAGTAAATGTTTCCACGCCGGGTCCTACCAGCGGAAGAACTACAGCTCTTCAAAGAAATACAACAACATTAACAAACTACAATCTTCTTTCAGGAAACAACTGTTTATACGCAGGTACACCCGGCGCAGCAAACGTGATATACTTTGACGGAACTAACGCTGACCAGACAATACAGGCGTTTAAAGATAGGGTTACTCCCAGAGAGCAGGCTTCTTTCACTGAACTTCCTCCATTCGTAAATATAGCGGTAACACCGTATGACCTGCATATGCAGACAGGTATTGCAACACAGACTGAAAAAGGAGGCCAGCCGGTTGATATTACAATTGATTACGATGGTACAACGAGAAGTTCAACTTTCCCAGATATTGGCGCAGATGAATTTGCAGGCATAATGAATGATATAGCTTCACCGAATATTCAATATACAACTTTAACAAATTCAGATATAACTTCGCCAAGGGTTTTGACAAATTTTGCTGTAATTACAGATCCTTCAAATATTAATACATCTGCAGGAACGAGACCGAGGATCTATTACAAAAAATCAACAAATGCCAATACTTATGTAGATAACACAAACGCAACTGATGGCTGGAAATATACAGAAGCTACTAACACCTCTTCTCCGTTTAGTTTTTCAATGGATTATTCATTAATAAACGGCGGAATAGCTGCCGGAAACATTATCCAGTATTTTGTAGTTGCACAGGATCTGAACACAACTCCAAGGATTGGATTGAACGCGGGAGCGTTTACAACACAGCCGGCAAGTGTCAATCTTGCTGCTGCTAACTTCCCTCTCACAAGCACTATAAATCAATTCACTATAGTAAATACGGTTTATTCAGGCTCTATAAATGTAGGAACAAGCGAAACGATAACATCATTAACAAACGCAGGAGGCTTGTTTGAATTGATAAACGCCGGTGCTCTTTCGGGCAACTTAACGGTAAATATCACGTCAGATCTGACAGCGGAGCTTGGAACAAACGCTCTAAACCAATGGTCAGAAGTTGGAACCGGAGGTTACACACTAACAATCCAGCCTAACTCTGCAACCACAAGACTAATTTCAGGTACAGTTGCTGCGGGTCTTATAAGACTGAATGGTGCGGATAGATTAAGAATCGACGGAAGATCAGGCGGAAGCGGAATGTTTTTAACTTTCAGAAATATCAGCACCTCAGGCCCGGTAATACAAATGATCAACGATGCGCAGAACAATATAATCAGGAATTGTATTCTGGAAGGAACAAGTACTTCAACTTCAGGCAATACTGCAGGTGTTGTGAATATTGGTACCACTACTCTTGCAAATGGTAATGATAATAATACAATTACCTACAATGAAATTAGAGACAGAAGTGACGCGACCGGAAGACCTACTATGGGTATTTTCAGTACGGGAAGCACAACAGCACTTTCTACCTACAATAATAATTGTGTAATTTCAAACAATAACATCCACGACTGGTTCATTGATGGAAGTACTACTCAGTTTGCTGTTAACATCAGCACAGGAAATTCCGGCTGGAGTATTGACTCAAACAGCTTCTACCAGACAGCAGCGAGAACTAATACAATCACTGGCGGAGGCACAAGAGCAATTAATATTTCATTTGCAGCAACAATTGCTTCCAACGGCGGATTTAATGTAAGAAATAACTTCATCGGCGGAACAGCCCCCGGTGCAACCGGCGGAGACTGGACTATAAACGTGGGAGGTACCGCGATTGTCCATACTTTCATCCCAATTTCATTGACAACCGGACTCATCCCGAACACAGTTTCTGGTAATGTGATCAGGAATATTGATTTCACAACAGTCTCTCCAACCGCGGCAGCAACTCAGTTTGCAGGCATGAGTTTAGCTGCGGGGTTATACAATGTTTCAGGCAATACAATTGGCGCAACAACCGGGAATGGAAGCATAAAACTTACAATTAATGTAAGTACTGGAACTAACAGCACTTCTTTCCTGGCAGGTGTACTATTTGGTTCAACATCACCATGCGGTATGGACATGTTAAACAACAATATTGGCTCAATAACGATTGCCGGAACGGCAACTGCGGCAGTATTTATGCAATGTGTTCAGCATCAGGGCAACCCTATAACAACCTCCTTATTCCAGGGCAACGTTATCGGAAGTACCACTACTGCAAACAGCATCCAGTTGAACGTACCAGCTCAGGCGCTGATTTTCGGAATGAGGTCAACCGTTGCCAATGGTTATATACCTGTTATAAATAATAACATAATTCAGAATATAACCGACAACAGTTCAAATGCCAATACTCAGGATTTCGGTATTCTGCTTACATCTACAGCAGGACCTTCAGGTACAGTAACTGTAACTAACAATACCATCTCCAATGTGGCATCAAACAACTCTATAGTAACAGGCACACTATGTGCATTTGGTATTTCAGTACAGAATTTCAATTCACCAAACAGCATAATAGCGGGTAACACAATAAACGGTATCAGAAACATTAACGCCGGTGTGTTAAATAACGCCGCAGTTGGTCTATACGTAGTAAGCAACACAATTGGCGGTTCTATCAGCAGAAACAAAATATACGATGTTACCAACCAATCAACCGGAACAGCATTAGTTTTAGGTATATACGCAGGATCCGGCAACAATTTAACTATGTCTAACAACATGGTTTCACTGACAAACGGTGAATCCTCAATGCAAAACGCGAATCAGATAAACAACTTTGATAATAAAGTTGATGTTAACTATCAGCCCACAGATTTCAACTCTGTTGCAGCAATGTATCCGGCGCCTTTGAACTATGTTTACGATGCTTCAAAGGAACCAAGCGGCGAACAGCCGGTGATTGGTGCTGAAGATATCAAAACTGAAAAGATACCTGTTATGACCGGAAACAATAGCAGCAATACCGGAGATTCAGAAAAAGAGCAGAATGTAAATACTACAAGCTTTACAAACGCTGCTGTGCTTTATGGGATAGCTGATGCCATGACACCCTCAACCAACCTGAACTTGTACTACAATTCTGTATATATAGGCGGTTCGTCGGTAAGCGGAGCATTAAATTCATACGCGTATATGAGATTCAGCGGGGCAAATGTGACTTTAAGGAATAATTTGCTTTACAACGGAAGAACCGGCGGAACAGGATTCCATTACGCAATCGGCAACAATAACGCTGCGCCTTCTACTGGATGGTTATCTACTTCATCAGATTATAATGCTTTCGTAACTGCTGATAGTTCATATATTGGCGAGTGGGGCACAGGTGTTAACCAAAATATCTTACAATGGAGAGCAAGCAGTTCAGGCGATAACTATTCATGGTATGCAAAGACTTCACAGGTTTCAGCAGCAAACTTATTCACATCAGTTTCAACCGGAGACCTGCACACCAATTCTTCCAACTCGGCCGCATGGCTTGTGAACGGTAAAGGCATATCGTTGGGGTCAATCAACGTTGATTACGACGGAAACGCAAGGTCAACATCGATCGCCGGCGGCGTAACCGATATCGGGGCGGATGAATTCGCGGCAACTCCCCCATCTAATCCGGTTGCATTACAATCTGCGCCACCCAGCTCAGGCGGCACAACTGATTATGTTTTATACGGCAGAACTATCGCTTCTATTACATGGGGTACCGGAGGTACTTATCCAACCTCAATGAATGTAAACTATTTCTCCGGTGTAAACCCGCTTGCTCCTAATGTTACAAATCCACAAAGAGTAAGCAATTCATACTGGACCATCGCACCGGCAACAGGTACATTTAGCGGTACAACTTATGATGTAACCTTCAATTATGGTGATAACGAAACATTTTCTGTTACTTCACCTTCAACAAATGTCCTGATTGCAAAAAATGACAATACTTTCTGGATGTCATATCCAAGAGGTACCGGTTCATTGCAGAGTGAACAGACAGGAAATTCAGCAAAAGTAAGAGGACTTTTCAGGTTCTCCTCCTTCACTCTAACAGATGCTGCGCTTCCTTCAGAAAGACCGTTAACACCGGTTAACAACGCAACGAACCAACCGACTTCAGTTACACTTGTATGGAACAAGTCACTGCTGGCAACTACGTACAGAGTCCAGGTTTCTACCGACTCTTTATTCAGTACATTGATACTTAATGATTCAACAGTAACAGACTCTACAAGGCTCGTATCAGGCCTTGGTAACGGAGTAAACTACTACTGGAGAGTGAACGGTAAATCAGGTATTGGTACCGGCGCCTGGTCTCAGGTGTTTAAATTCACAACTACCGCAGTACTGCCACCTGCAGTGGTTAACTTAACAGTTATACCTGGCGGCTTCTACAATACAGGTACTGGCAGATTGAACATGAAAGATACCATCAGAGTTTATCTTGTGGATTCAGTTACCTGTCAGAGAGTGGATTCTACCATAGGAGTTGTAGATTCAGTAAACTTCCAGGCAGCAATCAGTTTCTCTAACGCAAACACAGGAAATTACTATATGATGGTTTATCACAGAAATCACCTAGCTGTGGCTACCAGATTCAGAGCCACAGTAACAAGGGGTTCTACCGTGAATTATGACTTCACAACGGATTCAGCAAAGGCTTTCGGCTTCAACATGGTGAAAGTATCCTCTTCGCCGGTAAGATGGGCAATGATTCCGGGTGATGCAAACCGTGATGGATTTGTTGACGGTTTGGATCAAACTATTTGGATTGGACAAAACGGGCTTGACGGTTACAGATCAGCTGATTTCAATGGTGATAGATTTGTTGACGGTCTTGACCAGACAATCTGGATACTCTTCAATGGAAACGGCTCATTCCTGCCTTGTGGCTTCTTTATGGATCCCGTAACAGATAAGATACAACCAAACACTCCAAACTATGACGCAAAAAAGGGGAATATGGAATTGATGGAAAAAAAGAAAATGAACGGAAATATGGATATGAAAAAATAAAGTAAGCAATTAAATTTCGGGACTTTTTGGCGAAAGCCGGAAGTCCCGGGGTTAAACTAATAAAAACAGACAAAATTAAAAAACTAAATTAATAAAGTAACAATGAAAAAAATACTTTTAACCATACTTTTAGCATTCATAATTACCGGTGTAGGCGAATCACAGGTAAAGGTAAGATTTAAACTGCAAAACCCGCATCTTGAAGGCGGATTATGGGCAATAGATGTTGTTGCTATAGTTCCTGCCGGTCAGCAATGGAGAGTTGGTTCCAGCAACCTTCGTTACAATTTTACCACAAGTCCCGTAGGAGCCGCAACTATAAATCCCGACGCGACTGTATCTGGCGCGAATGTTAATTTGAATTCAGGCAACTATAGCAATATGACAACCACTTCTATAGGTGGCGGAACCGCAATAAGCTTAAATATTGCCCGCCTTGGCGCCTGTTATGTTATGACTCCGGGAACATATGTACTTGGAAGATTAAGATTTAACAGGATTGATACCACCGGGTGTATTACATTATCCCTTAGAACGACTACACCTTCACCTGGTTTTTCAGTAGTCCAGGATTCAATAACCCAATGGTTTGCGCCATCAGATTTTGATTCACTTGTATCCGCACCAGCCGGGTGCATAAGGCTTGATTTCTTAACCGGGCTTGCAGGCAATGAGACTGAATTGCCGACAGTTTTCAAGTTATATAATAACTATCCAAATCCGTTTAATCCTTCAACATCAATAAAATATGATGTGCCCAGGAATACATTTGTAAACTTAAGCATATACGATATACTTGGAAGATTAGTTACAAATCTGGTGAGCCAGGATATGACGGCAGGAAGATATGATGTAACCTGGGATGCAAAGAACTACGCCAGCGGAACATATATCTACAAACTTGAAGCCGGCGATTTTTCTGATGTAAAGAAAATGATACTGGTTAAATAGTTACAATTCTTAGATAAAATTTCATCTTAAAAGCCCGGGCTGTTGACCCGGGCTTTTTGATTTATGAGCTGTTTTATTCCATAATATAATTTTTGTACAATACCCTGGTAGTGCCTTTTACATTAATTTTCAACTCCGCTTTCACAAGTGTTCCTTTTGGCGGCAGCTTTGAACTGTTCCATACAATACTTACAAAATATGATTTCAGAACCTGATCGAGAATATTGGCGTAAATCTGTTTCAGGTCTTCAGGGCTGTTTGCCTGGTAAAAAAAGCCTCCCGTATTCTGCGCAATGGAAAGCATATCGGTTTTGCGCCTGCTTAATTCCGGGAGCGTTGGTCTGTAGCTGCCAACATCACTGAACAACCCGACTGTAAATACCTTTGTATTGGATAAACTGCTTCTTCTGTAAATAGAATCTAAGGTTATATTTCCTGATGAATTCTCCATGCCGTCAGTAAAAGCAATAACTGTCTTTACTACTGTGGGATTGCTTTGATAAGTTGTATCCATTAAGCCGGTGTAAATAGATCTGTAAAGCGCAGTTCCGCCCAAAGGCATGGAATTCTTCTGAAGTTCACCATAGAGAACACTTTTTGATTTGGTGAATCTGAGCGATGTTAAGACCTGGGAACCGAATTTTATAATTTTTCCGAACATGTTGTTTCCGAGAAGATCAATAAAAAGCTTGACGCTGCCTTCCATAGCAAGAACTTTTTCAGTAGGATCAAGTTTCCTGTTGCCGGTATCATCCCCGTACATACTGCCGCTGTAATCCATTGTCAGTGTGAAAGCAACCTTTTTCTTGTCGTTAATAGGAATTAAACGCGGCTGACCTTCAGTGGAATCAACGACACCGGAAGTTTCCCAGCGAAGCATTGCTGCAATATCTTCAGCTTTTAATGAATCAACCGGCTGACCTGCAGAATCACGTAAAGATAGATCAGCGGTAATTTCTTCCCTTGAGTTTATTCTGAACATTGAATTGGCATACTGGTTCTTTAGAGTTGCCTCAGCGTAAAACCTCAATCCAGGAAATTTATCGATCGCGTTCTTTCCGGTTTTTACGGCAGAATTTGAAAAGGAAAAAACAACCCGTCTGTTTTTTGCCCTGTTTTCTTCGGTGGAATTATCAATTGCCGGTTCATTTTCTCCTCTGCCGCTTACTACAAGATTTTCGGCGGGAATCCCTTTTGATATGAGATATTGCTTAACAGAATTCGCCCTTTTAAGCGAAAGATCATCATTAAAATTTTCACTTCCCTGATCATCGGTATAACCCGTTATGTAAAGTGTATGCGCAAGATCACTTTTCATTTCCATTGAAAGATCATCCAGTAATCGATATGCTTCAGGTTTAAGTTCGGACTTCCCGTAATCAAAATACACAATATTAGCGCTATTAAGCGAATCAACTAATGCGCCAAACCTGCTTTCACCTGCATATGCTGTGGAAATGAGAGTTAGTAACGAGATAATTAATACAGCAATGAATAAAATGTAAAGATAGCCGTATCCCCTTCTGTTTATGCTGCTGCTTTGTGCATTTGAACTTTTGTTGTTTTGCTCCTGAAAATTTTTCATGCTAATTTTTCCTCCTCTTAATGTTTAATGCAAACTATATCTTACAAATTGAAATTTCCTATCACTCAATGATAATTATTCTTCAATTTCTAACGGTTAAAACTAACTGTACTTACTAATTACTTGGAATTTCATTTGTGATTTTGAGTTATTTGCAGTTACAATTAAAATTTGTAATTTGCATACATGCAGGATATAAGAAGCAAATTCAAAAGACAGCTCGAAATAGCAGGTTTGATATTATCACAGAATTATTCAGGTATCATAAGATCTTCTGAGCTTGCGTTCATTTTTTCTGTGGAAGAGCTCACTATCATGCGCGATCTCCAGCAGCTTCGCGCAATAGGCATAGATATACATTCCACCAAAAAGCACGGTGTTTGCATTAATAAAAAGATAAACAGCGGTAAACTGCTTGAACTGATAAGGCAATATGCTTCATTGGCTATGTATTCAACTGCCGCAGAAAGATCAACAAAGCTTTTGGTTAACAGACTTGGTGAAAAATCACTGGCAAATATTGTAGTACTGCAAATGTGCGCTGAAAAGAACCGCGCAGCGGCGATTGATTATGAAAAGGATAACGGTATGTTAGATTTCGGAAGGGAGATCAACCCTGTTTTGGTTTTCCAGAATGAAGGGTACTGGCGTGTATTAGCCTCCGCAAACGGGTATTTCAAACAATTCCATCTCAACAAAATTCTTGAAGCGCGGCAAACCGAAAAGGAGTTTGAAAAGATCGATACTGCTCTGCTGGATGATGTATTCAGATTTTCCTGGAAAAGCTGGATTGGAAATGAAAAACATAATATCAAACTTCAGTTTACCCGTATTTGGAAAGAAAGAATTCTGCCTAAACAGATAATGGAAAATGAAAAATTCACAGAAGGCGGAAGTAATGAGTTTATTTATGAAACTACCGTAAATTCACTTGATGAAGTGGCATCATGGGTGGTGAGCCGCGGCAGCGGCGTAACAGTGCTTGAGCCGGCGGAATTGAAAGAAAAAGTAATTTTGCTCGCAGAACAGACACTGGAAAACTATAAATAAATCCCTTTTAAACAGTTTAATCTATAAAAACCGTAAACCGCTATTAAGTTACCGGATTTTTCAGATGAAAGTAAGTTAAAAAAACGTTAAATTTGTATGTAAATTAACAGATTAAGATACATTCTCATATGTTTTTCAATTTTTTAATCATTTTAAATAATCAAAAAATAACAATAAATAATGAGCGATAAAAATTTCAATGCCTACCAGATGGCACAATCACAGTTCGATAAAGTTGCAGATATACTTACACTTGATGAACCAACAAGGCAATTACTAAGGGAGCCTCTGCGGGAATATCATTTTTCTATTCCTGTGAAAATGGATGACGGCACCACAAAAATATTTAAAGGTTTCAGAGTTCAGCATAATGACGCATTCGGTCCTTCAAAAGGCGGAATAAGATTTCACCCGATGGAAACAATTGATACAGTCCGCGCATTGGCAATGTGGATGACATGGAAATGCGCTGTAGTGGGCATTCCTTTAGGCGGCGGAAAAGGCGGCGTAATTTGTGATCCGCATAACTTAAGCATGCGCGAACAGGAACAGATCTGCCGCGGATGGGTTAGACAGCTTGCAAAGAACGTAGGACCGATCAACGATGTTCCTGCCCCTGATGTAATGACAAACGCGCAGCATATGTTATGGATGCTTGATGAATTCGAAGTTATTCATGGAGGCAAACACCCCGGCTTCATAACCGGTAAGCCTGTTGGTATGGGCGGCTCTCTTGGCAGAACCGAAGCTACAGGCTACGGTGTTATTTATACACTCCGTGAAGCCTGCAAAAAACTTGGTCTCAAAATTGAAGAAACTACAGCATCATTCCAGGGATTCGGAAATGTATCTCAATATGCGCTTCAGCTTTATACGCAGCTTGGCGGAAAGGCGATTTGCGTTTCGTGTTGGGATCAGAAAGACCAGGTATCATACACTTTCAAACGTGAATCAGGGATCAGTTTTGAAGAATTGATGAAGATAACTGATAAATTCGGCGGAATAGATAAAACTGCAGCAAAAAAACTTGGTTATGAAATACTGCCTGGCGATATTTGGATTGAACAGAAAGTCGATATACTCATTCCCGCAGCACTTGAAAACCAGGTTCGCGGCGATAATGCTGTAAAAATTGCTGATACTGTTAAAATAGTCGCAGAAGGAGCTAATGGTCCTACAACTCCCGACGCGGACAAGATATTTCAGCAGAAGAACGTATTCGTAATTCCTGATTTCCTGGCTAATGCCGGCGGTGTAACATGCAGTTATTTTGAACAGGTTCAGTCTAACATGAATTACTTCTGGACCAAAGAAGAGGTTCTGACAAAACTTGATAACATTATGTCAGCTGCTTTTGACGCTGTTTATGATACTGCGGTCAAAAATAAGCTTTATATGAGGGATGCGGCTTACGTTATTTCAATTTCAAAAGTAGCGCATGCCTGCAAAGATAGAGGCTGGCTGTAACTCCTTTTAAACGTTTAATTTACAATAGCCGGGGCTTAAACCCGGCTATATTTTTTTATATGATTTTCTGTTAAATTTCCTTTTAAACATACTCTTCAGACAGTTAAAAATTTTATATTATGAGCCAAAAATCACAGCCGATAGAACATCTTGTAAGGGAACTTGAAGAAAGAGCCAAGGAATTAAACTGCCTCTATAATATTGAAGATACTCTCAATCATTCAGATATATCACTTGATGAAGCATTCAATCTTGTAGTTGACGCTATACCCGCAGGCTGGCAGTACCCGGATATAACCCGCGTAAAGCTTGAATATAAAGGCAATACATATACCAGCGAGCACTTTTCCGAAAGCATCTGGTTTCAGCGTTCAGATATAAAAGTTAACGATGAAGTTGTTGGACACATATCCGTTTATTATGTAAAACCGGTTCGCGATTTTGATGAGGGTCCGTTCTTAAAAGAAGAAAGAAAACTGCTAAATACCATTTCTGAGCGTCTAAGTCATTTCATACTGCACAAAGATACTTTTGCATTCTTATCAGAACTTCAGGAGATAAGAGATGTATCTTCGGGTAACATAAAGCATAAATGGCAAGTAGTTCTTGACATGCTTTACAAAACCGATAAACCGCTTTTTAACACCATTATCAGAAAATTGCTCCATAATCTTTGCTGGCAGGAAAATAAAGAAGCTCAAAAGCTTCTAAAAGATGCAGGCATTGAGCAGAAATCAATTATTGATAACGACGGCGATTCAGTTTTTGAAGATAATAAACCGCTTAAGAAAAAATCGCTTGATAACACAGCCTTTGTACAATCTGTGATAAGGCTTGCGGACGAAAACTTAAGAGATGACGAGATCCTTGCAAAATTGCAGAAATGGATATATGAAGATAAGTGCAGCGGACTTGTAAAAGCTGTTGAGACTCTTGAGACATCGCTGAATGAAATATCTGAAGCGCTGCGAAAATACTACCCTTTACTTTCAAATGGAGAGCTCTCTCCTTCTATTGAAAAGGGATTGAAAGTATCACTTATCCGCAGATTTTTTACTGACCAGACAGAATTTATTTCTATAGCCAAGGAATTTGTTGATATCAATGATTTCTATGACCTGACAGACAGGATAATTCTTCCTTCGAAAAGTTACGGGAAACTCGGCGGCAAGTCGGCGGGTATGTTCCTTGCATCCAAGATCATTGCGAAAAAGGCAAGGTCATCAGATAAGTTTAAAAATATCAAAATTCCAAAAACATGGTTCATACCTTCGGATGGTATAATGCACTTCCTCCATTATAATGAACTTGAAGAAGTAATAGAACAGAAGTACAAAGATATTGAAGAAATCAGAAGAGAGTATCCTCATATTGTCCAGATATTCAAGAATTCTGATTTTACTTCGGAATTCGTGAATGGTGTATCTGTGGCGCTGGATGATTTTGGAGACTGCCCGTTGGTAGTAAGAAGTTCAAGTCTGCTGGAAGATCAGTTCGGCGCGGCATTTTCAGGGAAATACAAAAGCCTTTTTATAGCCAACCAGGGTACCAAAGCCGAAAGGCTTTCGGCTTTGCTGGATGCGATAAGCGAAGTATATGCATCTACTTTCGGTCCTGACCCCATTGAGTACAGGGCTGAGCGCAACCTGCTTGATTTCCATGAGGAAATGGGTATTATGATACAGGAAGTTGTTGGGACAAAGATCGGCAGGTACTTTATGCCGGCTTACGCAGGCGTTGCTTTCAGCAACAATGAGTTCCGCTGGTCACCCAGGATAAAACGAGAGGATGGCCTCATAAGACTTGTGCCGGGCTTAGGTACTCGCGCCGTTGACCGGCTTGGCGATGATTACCCGATACTTCTTGCACCGGGTCAGCCAAATCTCAGGGTCAATGTTTCTTTTATGGAAAAGATCAAATACACACCACAGCATATAGATCTGATCGATCTTAATACCAACGAGTTTGAAACTCACAAAATCAGCGATATAATAAAAGAAACAGGTAATCAATACCCGGGATTAAAAAGCATGGTTTCTATAATTAAAGATAACCATATAACGCAACCTATCGGGCTAAATGCTGATTATGAAAATGATGATATAATAATTACTTTTGAAGGCCTTATATCAAACAATCAATTTGTTCCTATGATAAAATTCCTGCTTGATACACTGCAGGAAGGTATGCGCTGCCCGGTAGATATTGAATTCGCCTCCAACGGAACTGATTTTTATATTCTGCAATGCCGCTCACAAACAAAATCAAAAGAGATTCAGCCCGATCCTATTCCAAGAGATATTCCCAGGAAGAAAGTTATATTTTCATCAAACAAGTATGTATCAAACGGCAAAGTGCCGGAAATATCACACATAGTTTATGTGGATCCGCAAAGTTATTACAACGTAGGCTCAAGGGAAGAACTTGTTGAAATTGGCAGAGCTGTTGGAAAACTGAATAAAATACTGCCTAAACGCAGGTTTATACTTATGGGACCCGGCAGATGGGGCAGCCGCGGCGATATTAAACTGGGGGTGAATGTTACTTATTCAGATATTAATAATACTTCAATGCTGATCGAAATAGCCAAACAAGTCGGCAATTACACTCCTGATCTTTCATTTGGCACACATTTTTTCCAGGACCTGGTTGAAGCATCAATAAGATACCTGCCGCTGTATCCGGATTCTGAAGAAGTGATATTCAATGAACCGTTTTTCCGCAAATCGGAAAACATGCTTGAGCATCTTGTTCCTGAATACAGGCACCTCGAAGAAACGATCAAGGTAATTGATGTTACCAATTCAGCAGATGGACAGATACTGCGCGTACTCATCAATGCGGAGCTTGAAGAAGCAATCGCATTCCTTGATGAGCCAAAAGCTACCAAGGTGACTGCGCTTGATACCAGCGAGTATATTGAGTGGCAGCCCAGCAATTACTGGCAATGGCGGTATAAAATGGCTGAAAAAATGGCTGAGCTCATTCCTGCCGAAAAATACGGCGTGAAGGGCTTCTATATTTTCGGCAGCTCCAAAAATGCCAATGCAGGGCCGGCGAGCGATATTGATCTGCTGATACATATAGATGAAAACACGGATAAAGAAAAACTGAACCTGTGGTTTGAAGGATGGAGCCAGTGTTTAAGCGAGCTTAACTACCTGAAAACCGGTTATACTTCTGATGGATTGCTTGACGTTCATTATGTTACTGACGAAGATATTGAAAAGAGAACCAGCTTCGCAAGCAAGATCGGGGCAATTACTGATCCTGCCAAACAGCTGAAGATTGGGAAGTGATTATTTCTATTCATCCGATGACCATCCTTTCATCGGATGAATAAAGAAAGACTACAAGAGCGCGCGCACAGCACTTTCCGGTTCAGTGGTATCAAACTCAATAATAGCAAGCTCATTTCCTGAATGCGCAGCGTTAAAGCAATAAGTCTCTCCTATCCTGTCGCCCCATTTGCCCGTAATATCTGTTGATTCATGCAAATGCCCGTGCAACGTTACCAGCGGCTGATATTTTTCTATGAATTTCCTGATCGCAAAACTCCCGATACTTCTTATCTCCCTGTTTCCATTAATATCTTTTCCATCGATTTTATCCAGGTTAGTATCGCAAGGCGGCGCGTGAAAGAGCATTATTGTTTTCCTGAAATCAGGAATTTGCAATGCCAGCTCATTCAAGTCATCTTTAATTGTGGAGTACTTTGTTATACTAGGAGGGATCTCTACAGTGCGTAAGCCTTCTTCAGGTGAAACACAGCCGCGTGGTACGTATCGTGAAATATCATATTTCTCCCAATCCTTAAGTAAAAATGGCGTTGGCGGAACGTAGGGATAACCTGCGGCAGTGTAACCGTTAAAATTTACCACTGAATTATTTATGAGGCTCAATAGGCCTTTTGATTTGAGAACATTGAAACATTCCACCGAAGCGGCGGCATCATCGTTACCGTAAATCAAAAATACTCCGGGGTATTTTTGATCGAGTTCATTCTTTAATCCGTTAAATAATGGGTATAAAGAATCCTTAATAAACTCACCAGGTTCATCTACGTAATAATTTGGAAGCACATCTCCGGCTATAAAAACCGCTTCGGGCAGGTTCAACTTAATATATGCACAAAGCTTTCGGTATTTAACATCGTTCCCGTGAATATCACTAACGCAAATTGCCTTCATATTACAAATTTAAAGGATGGAAAATTAATGTGATACTCAATTTTCACTGCAAAAAGCCCGCTAAAAGCGGGCTAATGATAAATATGTACTCTGCGATATTAGCAGATGTTAGCATCATAATATTTTAATCATCCATTCCCTTTCCGTTTAGAATGTTTTTAACATACTTTTCCACTCTTGCTTCGCGGGTTTTGGATTGTTTGGCTGCCGAAAAGTAAAGCAGGTAACCACGCTGTCTGCCCGGTGTCAATGCATAAAAAGCTTTTTTCAGCGCAGCGTCTTCATCAAGCCTTATTTGAAATTCTTCCGGCATGTCATACTCAGCAGTCTTTTTGAATTCTACTTTCAGCCCGGCTTTTTCAATTGTTATTGCCTCATTGATATAAGCCTTCAGTACCGGTTTAAGCTCTTTTACTTCCGCAAGACTTATAAACCGCATTTGGCGTCCTGATTGAACATTTTTGGTTTGCTGTATTAGAATATTCTCCTGATCTTTCAATAGCGCCCCTTTAAAGAATAATACCGCGCAGTACTCTTTGAATATGTGTATCAATACAATATTCTTATCCTCAAGTGTGTAACAGGGGCATCCCCATTTAAGCTCTTCATTTAATCCGCTGCTTAATATAACATCCCTCAGTATGCTTATCTCTTCCTTCCAATTACGCGGCTTACTAAAATACCAGTCAACTTTCGGATTTGTTTTGCTTTTTTTCATGTACTGTTATAATTTCTTATACTTTAATTGATCCGCGGAAGCCCCTTGCAGCATAGTATGATTCCGCCCCGTTATGGTATAGGAAAACTGTATTATAGCGCCTGTCACAAAATACAGCTCCGCCAAGTTCTCTTATTTCAGGGGGAGTTTGAATCCAGCTTGATGTTTTAAGATCAAACTCACCAAGCTTCTGCAGTTCACGATACTGCTCTTCCGTCAGGATCTCAATTCCAATTTCAGAAGCAAGATCAATCGCACTGTTTTTAGGTTTATGTTCTTTCCTTGCGTTCAGGGCATCGCGGTCATAACACAGACTTCTGCGCCCGGCGGGACTCTCCGCTGAGCAATCGGAAAATATGAACTCACCCGTTTTTTTATCATAACCTGTTACATCCGGTTCGCCGCCCGTTCTTTCCATTTCACCAAGTGACCATAATTTATCCGGATTTGCTTCGAGCTTCGACTGCACTTTATCCCAAACCAATCCTTTATGGCGTACCATGTTATTTTCAAAACGGGTTTTCAGCATTTCGAGCAATTCTTCTTTTTGTTTTGCAGATAACACTTTTTTAGCGGATTTATTCTTTGTCATATAAAATATTTTTGTTCATTTAAATAGGTTTTGCAAACTTAAGGAAAATTTGATTTTATAAAAAGGTTATCACTTAAACAAAAAAGGGTTAGCAATACTTGCTAACCCTGTTATACTCGTGGAGCTAAGGAGGATCGAACTCCTGACCTCTTGAATGCCATTCAAGCGCTCTCCCAGCTGAGCTATAGCCCCATCAAACACATACGTGCAAAAATAATAATAATTCTAAAGTAAATTCAATTCAATAAATTTACTTTACTTTCGCAAGTGCCTGCTCAAGATCCCAAATCAGGTCATTAATATCTTCAATACCGGCTGAATACCTTACCAGCCCATCCGAAATCCCTGCTTTTTGCTTATCTTCCTTTGAAACTTTTGAATGCGTCATTGATGCCGGATGTTCAATTAATGATTCTACCCCGCCAAGTGATACAGCTAGAATTGATATCTTCACATTATTCATCATGGTCTTACCTGCTTCAAACCCGCCTTTTAGCCCAAAGCTGATCAGTGCGCCGGGTCCATCCATCTGCTTTTTGGCAAGCTCGTATTGTGGATGCGATGGCAGTCCGGGGTATCTTACCCATTCAACTTTAGGATGTTTCTCAAGGTACTCGGCAATCTTCTGCGCATTCTGCTGGGCTTTATCTATCCTGATGGCAAGTGTTTTTAATCCTCTGATAACCAGGTATGATTGGTGCGGGTCCAGGTTGCAGCCTAATGCTGTCATCATTGAGCGCAGCTTTTTATACATCTCCCTGCTTTTTGCTACAACCATCCCTCCCACTATATCAGCATGCCCGTTAATGAATTTTGTCATTGAGTGCAGCACAACATCTGCGCCAAGCTCAAGGGGTCTTTGCAGGTACGGACTCGAGAATGTATTATCAACCGCTAACACAAGTCCATGCTCTTTTGCAATTTCAGCGCACGCTTTTATATCTGTAATTTCAACGGTTGGATTCGCAGGAGTTTCTATGTAAAGTACTTTAGTGTTCGACTTAACAGCTTTTTTAATATTATTTATATCCGATGTATTTACATAGGTTGATTCAACCCCGTAACGGGAATAATGATCTTCCATTATTACCCTTGAGGGTCCGTAAACCGCGTCTGAGCTGACCATATGATCACCCTTAGATAGAAGAGCCATATATACAGTATTGATTGCTCCCATTCCGGAGCTTGTGCCAATGCCGCCGAATCCGCCTTCAAGCTCTGCAACCATTTTTTCCAGTGCGTTAATTGTCGGATTCCCAAGCCTTGTGTAAATATAGCCATCGCTTTCACCCAGGAAACATCTGGCTCCTTCTTCCGCGCTTTCGAATTCAAATGTTGATGATTGAAATATGGGAACGTTTACACTGCCGTATTTATCTTTGTAACCGCCGCCGTGAATAAGTTTAGTATTGAAGCGGGTGTTTGTCGTATCCATTTTTTTCTTCTTGCTTTCATATCAGCCGATCCCTTATAAGGCTTCGCTGAGAATTTTTGTTGTTACTAACGTTGTTTGATTGTTAATATGAGCCATACAAAATAGTATCATATAAATACAAATTTGGCAGATAAATCGCGCTAAAACTATGATATTGGGCAATTTTTACCATGATTTCTATCTATAAATGTCATGTTTTGAGATGAATAATAAATCAATAATTTACCCGGTTCGCAGTAAAGTTCCTGTTGACCGTCTAATTTATACTCTAAATGGAATTGAATATTTAATGATTTTTTGCTACATTTGTAATTCTCTAAAATTACTCTGATTCAATAGAATTGAAACTGATAATGAGGGTTTTTTAGGGGAATTTTATCATTTTTGAGGCAAATAAATAAATTAATCATATTACAATGTTCGCAATAGTAGATATCAAAGGAAAACAGTACAAGGTTTCCGAAAACGACAGAATTTACATTAACAGGATAAAAGACGATGTTGGCGCAAAGGTCAGTTTTGGCGATGTGCTAATGTTCTCAAAAGATGAAAAATCATTCCAGGTTGGCGCGCCAAAACTTTCTATGAACGTTGAAGCAACTGTCCTCGGTCACGTAAAAGATGATAAAGTGATCATCTTCAAAAAGAAGAGAAGAAAAGGCTACAAAAGAACAAAAGGTCACCGTCAGCAGTACACTGAAATTGAGATCAACTCAATAAAGTAATTTCACCAAAGTATTATTCACGGGGTTTCACCAAAACAGATAATAATTAATTTTTAATTTTATATACAATGGCTCATAAAAAAGGATTAGGCAGCACAAAAAACGGCCGCGATAGTAATTCCCAAAGACTCGGCGTTAAACGCTTTGGCGGAGAGCTTGTTTCAGCTGGCAGCATTATAGTAAGACAAAGAGGAACAAAGTTCCTTCCGGGTCTTAACACAGGAGTTGGCAAAGATGATACAATTTTTGCTACCATTACAGGTCACGTTCAGTTTGCCAATCAAACAAGACTGAAGAAAAAGATCAATATTCTGCCCGTAGAAACCAAGTAACTATTACCATTTTCAGCAGTAGCACTGCTAAGAATAATTTTTAAGCAGCGAGTGGACACGGGTTCACTCGCTTTTTTTATATAAGTTATTTCTCTTCACTGTATGATATCAGATCATCCGGTGAACATTATCCCAAAATCAAATCAATTCAATAATATAATACAAAGAGGCAAATAAATTGAAAGTATCAGTAATAGGAGCAGGAAATGTAGGCGCAACCTGCGCAGAAGTTTTAGCGCACCACGAAATTGTAAACGAAGTTGTTCTTCTGGATATCAAAGAGAACTTTGCAGAAGGCAAAGCTCTTGATATATGGGAAACAGCTGCCATTAATATGTACGATACACGAGTAACCGGTTCAACCAATGATTACAGCAAAACCGCTGATTCAGATGTTGTAGTGATAACATCGGGGCTGCCAAGGAAACCGGGCATGAGCCGTGATGATCTTATTTCAACTAATGCTAAGATCGTAAAATCTGTGACCGAACAGGTTGTAAAACACTCACCAAATACTATAATAATAGTAGTATCAAATCCGCTTGATGTAATGACCTACTGCGCTTATGTTAATGCTAAGTTCCCTGCTAACCGTGTATTCGGTATGGCGGGAATCCTTGATACCGGCAGGTATAAAGCATTCCTCTCTGAGGCGCTAAATGTTTCACCGAAGGATATCCAGGCAGTATTAATGGGCGGCCACGGTGATACAATGGTTCCGTTACCAAGATATACCACAATTGGCGGAATTCCCGTAACTGAGCTTATAGACGCAGATAAACTTGAAAAGATTATTGACCGCACCAAAAAAGGCGGCGGAGAAATTGTTAACCTGCTCGGAACATCAGCATGGTACGCGCCCGGCTCAGCAGCAGCGCAGATGGTTGAAGCTATCATTAAAGACCAGAAACGTGTGTTCCCGGTTTGCGCATTGCTGAACGGTGAATATGGTTTAAAGAATATTTACCTCGGCGTTCCGGTTATATTGGGCAAAGGCGGCATCGAAAAGATCATTGAGCTGCAGCTAAATGATGAAGAGAAAAAACTTGTGGCTGAATCAGCTAAAGCTGTTAAAGAAGTTATGGATGTACTTGATAATCTGAAAGACTAACAATAATTCATATTCATCCGGTGACTTTTAGCCTGACCGGCTAATGAGCTCATCGGATGAATTAATTTCCCTCCAGAATTTTTTTTCATCCCCGTTGTTTGCTATTCTTATCCATTTTTTATCATGAAACTCATTTCCGTTTATGATTCTTTTATATTTTGTTTTCTTTGTATTATAAGTACGCATTGCAAATAAAATAATTGAGTCTTTTGAAAATACTTTCCCCCAGCTCTCTCTGTTATTATGCCATAATGGCTTTTGGGTTATTATTCTGTGAATAGAGCGCTTTGTGACCCTATACAGCATTTTCAAATAAGTCACATCAAGCCATATGATAGTATCTGCTCTGCCGATCGTCAGATCCTGGTTTCGGGAATAATTACCGTCAATTACCCAACTATCGGTTTGTGTAACTTCATCTACTTTCGCCCTGAAATCCCCGTTGGCAGATTCCTGCCAGTCAGCTTTCCAGAAAATGCTATCAAGCTCATAATGTGTAATTTTTAAACGTTCAGATAATTTCTTAGCAAAGGTTGTTTTACCGCTTCCATTGGCTCCAACTACTAATATTTTTCTGCCGGTTATCATTCCCAATTATAGAAAATTACTCATGAATAATTCTTAAGACAATTGGGACAAACACCGTTAAATTCAATGCTATGTTTATTTATTCTGTAACCTGTTAATTTTTCTACATCCAATTTAATACATATATCTATACACTTAATTGCTCCGCAATTATCGCATTTTATGTGATGATGATGTTTCTTCCCGGATATTTCATATCGCAAAAATCCTTCATTCAGGTTTATCTCATCCGTAATTCCGCATTCAGTAAACACTCTTAAAGATCTGTAAATACTGGCTCTATCAGTATATTTTTTTGTCAGTTTATAAATTTCAGCGGCACTTAATGGTTTTTTAGAATTTTGTAACGCCTCAACAACCTTAATTCTGGGTAAGGTTGCCTTTAACCCGCACTCATTAAGCTTTATATTGATACCGGGTAATTTTTTATTGCGACTGATTTGCATTTATATTATGTTATTTTATACGTATATTGCAAAGTTAAAATAAAATAAATTAAATATGAACATACAAATCCGGTGAACACAGAAATGTTTGAAAGTAAATAATATGGATAAATACCGAAGTTTTGATGTAATAATTATCGGCGGAAGTTATGCCGGTTTATCTGCGGCAATGTCGCTGGGCAGATCACTTAGAAAAACCCTGGTAATTGATAGCGGTACACCATGCAACATACAGACACCGCATTCGCATAATTTTCTCACAAATGACGGCAAAACTCCCGCCGAAATATCACATAATGCCAAAAAGCAGGTTGAACTTTATAAAACTGTTGAGTTCTATAAAGGGTTAGCTGAAAGCGGAGTAAAAATAAATAATGGCTTTGAGATCACTGCCGCAGGCGGCTTAAAATTCAGATCGAGAAAATTAATTTTCGCCACAGGTATTAAAGACCTAATGCCTGATATTAAAGGATTTTCAGAATGCTGGGGCATTTCAGTTATTCACTGCCCTTATTGCCATGGATATGAATTCAGAAATGAAGCTACAGGCATTTTCGCAAACGGTGAGCCTGCTTATGAACTATCTAAACTTGTATATAATTTAACTAAGGATCTTACTGTTTTTACCAACGGCAGCTCTGAATTAACCGCAAAGCAAACTGAAAGCTTTGCTGACAATAATATCAGAATAATTGAAGCTGAAATAGCCGAGATCAAACATAATGCGGGTAATATCAGTGAATTGGTTTTTAAAGATGGCAGCTCGCAAAAACTGAAGGCTCTCTATGCAAAGATTCCATTTGTTCAGCAGTGTGATATCCCCTCCAAGCTTGGCTGCGAAATGAGCGAAACCGGGCATTACAAAGCGGATAACCTGCAGAAAACAAATATTGAAGGAGTGTTCGTTTGCGGAGATAATTATTTTCCGATGAGATCGGTTTCTGCAGCGGTATTTTCAGGCAATATGGCAGGGGCTGCTTTAAATAAAGAGCTTTCTGAAGAAGACTTCTAGATTACTTATCATTTCTTATCACTATAGGTTCCTCTATCAGCTCAGGAATTGAGCCGTCTTCGGGTACTATAAAAGAATTATCAGCTTCTCCGCTTTTCCTGAAGCGCCATTTCCGAGCTGCCTTCTGAATCTTGATCGGAAAGATCGTTAGTGTACCCTCATCATCAATATTGAGCCTGAGGAAATTCTTATAATCCTGGATACGAAGCGCAGAAAACGCTTCGTTATCATGTCTGCCAAAAATGTTCATTGAAACAGTAAGATATATACCCATGTTGAGCGAACCAAAGAACCAGCCCAGTGCAAAAACGATTATCGGGATAAAAATAAAACCTGTAATAACACCTTCATTAAAAACCGTATTATTGATGTAAGTAGCAAAAAGTCCAATATACGCTATGCTGAATAAATTCATGAAGAAGTGGGTAAGACCCCCAAGCCATTTATACCATTTTGAATGCGTATCGGTAAAGAAAACAAATCCCGCGGCAACTGCGCCCAGCCACAATGCGGCAACGGGATTCACAAGGAATGCCCTCAGCGTCTGATCAAAAAATCCGCGCACGTTGTGCGCAAACTCAAAATGAAAAGTTGAGCTTACTATCCATATCGTTATCAGGTAAAATGTTCCAGTAAGAATTCCGAATCCGGGATTTGTGAACGGGAAAAAAATATTAAGCCATCCAAGTCTTTTTGAGGTCTTCACATCCGGGTAACTTTTTTTAAGTTCAAACTCCCGGGGTTTCTGCCCCGGCAGCTGCTGTTCTTCGGTTAGAAGCGAAAAATCACCTCCATGAGTCGGATGCATAAAAGCCCCGCCTCCTCCGGCTGTGATCTTTTGCACTTTTGCGTTTTTCTCTTTGGCGTTAAGCTCTTCATGTCTGCGGTAATGGTGCAGGTCACCCGTCAAAAACACTTTTACTTCCGCTCCCCTGGGTTTGAGTATCTCCTCCTGCAGATAAATGAGATCGCTCTCATCATATTCCGCTACGAATTTTTTATACTTATGCGCATAGATCCACACAGGCTCCGATATACACAGAATTACCTTATCACCTTCGCTCATGTGCGCATCCGCAATAGCGCGAAAGTAATCAAGCTGGGCGGTATCAATGTTTGAGTGCAGCTGCCCGTCTGATGCAAGCAGCCACCATTTATTGGGCAGCTTCAGCGCGAAGTAACTTCGCTTCTGACGTGAAAACCAGCCTCCGGCGAATTTGCGGGAGCCAAGATCCGAGCAAAACAGCCTTGTAAATGATTCAAGCCCATCGTACCAGTCATGATTGCCCGGTATCGCAAAAACATGTGGCGGAGTTTCCGGCTTATCATCGCCGAATGCCTGTTCATAGGGAGTGATAAGGCGCTCCTTGTACCCTTTTTTTGAGGGAGTGGGATATACTTCATCACCGCCGAAGATTAGCACTTCTCCCCTTTTTGTATCAAATTGTTTATCTCCGAAATTAAGCTTTAAACCCTGTTTGGCGGCATAATAAGCTACGCTGTAAGTGGGATTCCAACCGTCGCCTGTATCGGCAATAAAATCCAGCCACATTTCTTTCCGTTTGGAATCCTCATTGGGTACTATTTTACCATTTACATTTTTATGATAGCGTGTGTAATTGTAAAATTCCTTTTCGCTGGATGCCAGCGCAAGCATCAGCCTTCGGTCTGACTGCTCCCCGATAATTGATGAAATTATCGATTTGTACGCAGTGCCCGCAAGCTGTTTTAAGTTAAACCAGCTTACCGGCGGAAGAAGTTTTATGTTACCAATTTTATTGAACATCTCTAATTCTCATTTCCGAATGTACTAGGCTTCATTTCTTTAATATAGAATATACCGTCTGTAACATTTTTCCACTTTCCATTTAAATCTTTGCCGGAGCGCAAAGATGATATAAACTCTTCCTTAAGCCAAACGGGATTATTAGTATCTCTCAGGTCAACAAATGAATATTCATTACCAACAGATGAGATAACATTTTCAAATGAAAGGTCGGAATAGTCAGGTATATCTTCTGTTTTATTATTCTGTAAATTTTTTCTTTTGCCGGTATACTGTGTAAACCCTATGGAGTAAATTCTGCTTTGCAGTGAATCATAGAGAATATCACCCATTGTAATTGTTTTTTTATTTACTGCATCAATAAATTTTAAAGCCTCAACAGTTGAAGTCAGCTCTTCTGAATTCCTGAAACAATGAAAATTAGCAGCCCAAACTATGATCTTCCTGTTTTTGTATTTATTCTTTGCCAGCCAAACAAGATTTTTACCCATTTGCACATCACGTGCATTTAAAATTTCCGCATCGTTCAGGTTTACTTTTTCATATTTTGAGGTAAGATCACTGTTATAGCTTACTTTTACCCCTTCCATAACGTGTTTCCAGTATTCAAATTTGTTATCTGGTCCTGGTAAATTGTCATTAGGGTGTAAACTTTCAAGGTGGGGTAAGATATCAAGACGTGATAAGCTATCCAGTCCGTTGATTAGCTTCTCCATTACGCTGTTGTTATATGTTTTATCTTTTCCTGATAACACTTCTTCATCAAAACAAATAATTTTGACTATAAGATTTTTTTCACCCTGAGTTAAAAAGTCAAGTCTGTTATAGAATAGCCCATCTATCAATAACTGGCAGTTCTGGTTTGCGGTCAGTCGGGGATCAAATCCGGTTAATTCGACCGGGTTGCTGCCTGCAAGTGTACTTTGCAGATAATTAATAAGCGTGCTGCACTCATTTGAGTTCACCCACATATGAAAAACAGCTTTTCTTATCTCTTCTGCATAATTACCGTTCTGCTTGATCTTTTCCCACGCATACGTACAGTTGAAAATACCGCTTTCAAAAGCAAGTACATCAAAGCCTGCTTCTTTGTGTAAAAATTTAATGATACGAGATTTTGCAAGAAAAGTTGAGCCATCACCGTGTGTTTGCTCTCCAAGCAAAATTACCTGAACGGAATCCCGTTCAATAATTTTTTTAAGAAACTGAAGGTCTGAAAAATCTTCATTATTAGGGTCAATAGTCTTTATTTCTTTTAGTACAGGTTCAAGGGATCTGCTCTTTTCAATAACTTCCTGGCTGGTACATGAAAACTGGATTATAGATGCTATAATTGAGATATAGAGATTTTTCATGGGTATGGTCTTACTTCTTATTTACAATCATCACGAACTCTGAGCCCTTGCCTTCATCGTTGTGGTAATAAAACTCATCAACCATTGCGCGGGCTATAAAGACTCCCCGCCCGTGAACATCAAGAATATTCTCCATATCGGTAGGGTCAGGCAGCCGCCCAATTTCAAAGCCATCGCCTTCATCAAACACCATTACTTTTATTGTCTTTTCATCATGCTCAACATACAATTTCACTTTTTTAAGCATACTTTCTTTGTTACCGTGCACAATCGCGTTCATAGCAATTTCAGTGACAGCGATCATCATTTTGTTATATTCATCTTCAGGCAAACCGAATATCTTATTGATATCCAGCATAAGTTCTTCAACCTTTTGAATATTTTTCCGTTCAGAGCTTATTTCAAGAAAGTATTTTTTCACAATATAGATTATAATTGCTGTTAAACCCGCCGGGTCTCTAAAACCGGCCGGATTGTATTTAAAGTTTAAAAATTCAGACTGGCGTTAAGGTAAATATTGCCGTTATCCGTTCCGGGGCTGCCATCGCCATACCGGTAATAATCGTATGTACCAATAATTTCCAGTACTGAATTCCGTTTCCATTCTGCCCTTATCTTCAGAAAGGGACCCGTTGTCCTCACATAATTATCAAAAACCCGCTCTCCATCCACATAATTGAACCTTTTTTGCTCAAACCACCGGTACCCACCCGAAAATGTGATAAATTTATTAAAAAAATAATTCAATTCAGAATTAATAATTTTGTCCTCAAAATAGTTCACCGGGCTTTGGGTGAAATCATTCCAGTTCAACTCTCCCCTTTCATACAATTTTACTTCACCGTAAATATCCGTTCCAAAGTGTTCATTGAATCTGACAATCAGGGAATCTTTCAGGTTAAGCTGGCGAAAAGAGTAACTCTTTACCGTAGATATTATATCCTGGAAATCATATACAGTGTAGTTTGCCAGTACACTGAAAGTACCTACGTTGCGGAAGTGTTCCGATGGCTCAAAGTAGCTTTTGCTTGTGAATCTGATAACGCGGTTCCAGTTATTGTTCGAGCTTTTTTGAGATAGTATATAAACCGTGTGGTAGAGGTTCACATCGAATGAAGTAACTAAAATAAGATTCCGCAGGTTGTTAAACCTGTGGGCAGCGTACATTAGGTATCCCAATTCATCCCTGTCATCATAATTAAAATCGCTTTGAGTGTCATACTTCATTATCGAAGCGCTGCCTGAGAACTCAACCCTGTTCATTAGATCAATATTATAATATAGATTTGAGTTGAGCTTGAAAATTGAGGAATGATTGTTCTTTGTTGACTCGTTATTTTCTATGATATTGACAAAATTGCTGTTTATCCGGTTGGAATTGATCAGGAAATGTTTTTCATCGCGCTCTCTGTAATAGAATTTAAGCTGGTAATCAACCTTTTTAAACTGAAAATTCAGCGCAACATCACCCGAAAAGCTGAGTTCCTGTATATCCGTATCATAAATGCTTGGCTGCGTGTTGGTTGTAACCGGTATATACCTGTTTTCTTTTGTTACCCTGCGGTAATCAGGATTTATATTAAGAACTACTGCCAGACTTTTAGAAACGGTATAATCAAACCGGTTGTAGAACCTGAAAATATTCTCAACCCTTGTTTCAATGTTATTCTGAATACCAAACTGCTGAATAGAATTATTATCGGCGGGAAAGTAAAAATCTTTGCGAACCCGCGAAAACATACCGTCAAACTCATTGCGTGCAAGGTTATTTTCGAAAGGCTTTTCAAAATAGATCCGGCTGTAAACCAGGTTTTTTTTGCGCGGATCAAGTGATTCATACCCAACTTTAAGCTGCCCGTCAACCAGGAAGTCAGACAGGCTGAGATTGTAAATGCTGAATTCACCTGAAAGGCTGGGTCCCTTATTCAACTCATCATACTGGCTTTCAACTTTGTAACCCGCATTCAGCACAGAATAAACCTGGGAACCCTTAATGACAGCGTCATATAACGCGCTTAAATATCCCATATTAGAGGATGAGCCTTTAAGCTGGAAAGTCCTGTCATCACTGAAGAATTGCCCGAAATAATTGGCAGATATGTTAATATCATCAGTAAGGCTGTAACCGGCGGTTACTTTTACATTATCAAAATCCCTGTATAGATTTTCATTCAGCTTTGTAACCGAGGACGAGTAATAGTTCTTTAAAAACACATTAAACCGTTTATGTTTTTTATAAACATTAAAGCGGGATATATACGAAGCCGAGTTCCTGTTGTTATCAAAACTTGTAAAAAGGAAATTACGGGTTATGTTGGAATCTATAAAGGTCTGAACATCAGTGAAATCACTTTGAGCCAGTACGGAATACTGAATAACGAAGAAGAGGGCAGCCCATTTGTATAAACTGTATCTCAAGTATTTTCCCCGGGTATCTATATTACACTTTAAATACCGATTCTGGTTATTGTTTTCTGTATATGCTGTTTATTTTTTCATTCACTTCAGGCTGAACGCTGTACTTACTCATTAATGATTCAAGCTCAGCCGGATTTTCTGAATTCACGCTTCCTTCAAAGGCTATTTTTCCCTTGTTAAGAATTATCACCCGGTTACATATCTTCTCAGCGCTTTCAACAATGTGAGTTGAATAGAAAAAAGTTTTACCCCTTGCCCGCAGATCTTTAACCAGGCTTCTTATTGTAAGGGTAGTATTATAATCAATTCCGCTGAGCGGTTCATCCCATACTATCACATCCGGATCGTGTATAAGCGATGAAATTATGAGTACTTTTTGCCTCATGCCTTTTGAAAAGGCGTGCATTGGTGTATCAACTTCATTTTTCAGATCGAAAAGTTCCATAAACGCGTAGATACGATTGGGGTAAACATCCTTAGGCATATCATACATTCTGCAGACGAATTCAAGAAAATCAAAGGGTGAGAGTGAAAGAAACAACGCGCCGGTTTCCGGCACATACCCAATCATTTTTTTGACAATTACAGGGTCATCTTTCACGCTGAATCCGTTAATGATCACGTTACCGGATGTAGCTTCCAGCATTCCGCAAAGTATCCGGATAGTGGTGCTTTTGCCCGCGCCGTTGGAACCAAGGTAACCGCATACTTCGCCGGGCTCGATATGAAATGAAACTCCATCCAGAGCCTTCACGTCACCGGAATAGATCTTAACCAGATTTTCTGCTGTGATCATACTAAGCGGATACTTTTTTTAAATTAGCTTTCAAAAGTTTTTTATAATTTATCCTTGAAACAAACGGACTTTGAGGGTCAATAAACCTGTACAGCTTCCCGGGGTTCTTAGTTATACCAATTCTCAATGTCCGCTTCACTTTTATTCTTTTTTCACGCGGAAACTCCGCCAAAAATATCTCATCACCAAGCAGCGATGCGCCATTGAGACTTCCGTCAATTTTCATAGCGCGGCACAAATTCCCGGGTCCGCGGCAGAGCAGGTAAACATCTTCAGTTCCACGGTTCTTCTTCATAAAGCTTATCCCTTCAAGCGGTTCCAAAGCCCTGATAAGCACAGCGTGCGCAACACCCGCTTTCCCTGTCACTGCGTTAACGCAGTAATGGTTACCGTATGTAAAATAAACATAAGCAAATCCGCCTTCACCAAACATCACTGAATTTCGTTTGGTGGGTCCGTTAAATGAATGAGACGCGGCATCCCTGCTTCCCAGATATGCTTCGGTCTCTACAATCACCCCGGAATACAGTTTCCCTTTTTCTTTCCTTACCAGGATCTTTCCGATAAGTTCTTTAGCGGCTCTTAAACAGGGCTGCATATAGAAATCCTTAGAAAGTTTTTTGTATCTCAACTATCAAACAAACCGTTTTCATGTTTACTTTTTACAACTCTCTTGGTTATACCAAGATGCCGGTAAGCAAGATCAGTTGCTTCCCTGCCGCGGGAAGTGCGGCGGATAAATCCTTCCTGCACCAGGAAAGGCTCATACACTTCTTCAATTGTCCCGGGCTCTTCGCCAACAGATACCGCAATTGAATTCAGACCTACGGGGCCGCCTTTATATGTTTCTATGATTGTTGTTAGAATTTTCTTATCCAGTTCGTCAAGTCCCAGGTGATCAATTTCCCAGTTATTAAGCGCTTCATCTGCTATTTCAGCGGTTATAACACCCTTATTTTTTACTATTGCAAGGTCACGGGTAAGCTTCAGCAGCCGGTTTGCTATTCTTGGGGTTCCCCTGGAACGTTTGGCTATTATTAGTGCCCCTTCGTCTTCAATTCGTATCTTCAATATTCCGGCAGAGCGGTTGACAATATCGGCAAGTTCTTCGATGTTATAATACTTCAGGCGGCAGTTTATTCCGAACCTATCAAGCAGCGGAGCGCTAAGGAGTCCCGCTCTGGTTGTTGAACCGATAAGCGTAAATTTTTCAAGCTGAAGGCTTACGCTCCTCGCCCCCGGCCCCTGATCTATAATTATATCCAGTTTATAATCTTCCATTGCTGAATACAGGTATTCTTCGATCACTTTCGGGATTCGGTGAATTTCATCAATGAACAAAATATCCTTTGCCTGAAGTTTGGTCAGCATACCTGCTATATCACCAGGTTTTTCCAGTACCGGCCCGGAAGTAGTAATTATTCGGGAATTCATTTCTGCTGCAATAATATATGCAAGGGTTGTTTTGCCAAGTCCGGGCGGACCCGTAAATAATACATGGTCAAGTGAGTCGCCGCGCTTTTTTGAGCTGGATATTGATACACCTACATTGGTTTTGATCTTTTCCTGACCTGTAAAATCTTTAAAAGTATGAGGACGAAGTTCATTCAGCATTTCCCTGTCTTCACTTAATACTTCTGCCGAAATTTTTTCTGTTTCCCTTTTTGCCATTTTATTATTTAGGGAATCTATCAACGGAATATGTTTACACTTTAAAACTCAAATCATCAAACGCACACTGCTCGGTTTGCAGCAGTTATTCTTTCAGTGTTTTAATAGCAAGCAAATGCCAGGCAACCCCTGCGCCAATAGCGCCAAGTAAAATCTTCACATACAGATTATCTGTCGCGAAAATTATGGAAAGAATAATTCCCGCAAGTAAAAGTGAAATTGAAAATATCTTTGAGCCAAGGGTCATGCCGCCCTTTGTTCTGTAATTGGAAAGGTACTTTCCGAAAAACCTGTTTGTGTGGAGCCAGTGATGAAACTTCTCAGAACTTCTGGCAAAACACCAAGCAGCCAGGATGAAAAATATTGTTGTAGGCAGCAGCGGAAGGAACATTCCAAGAATGCCGATCCCTACCAATATAAAGCCGCTTATAAATAAAGTCCATCTGATAATCGGGTTTCGGTGAACTGCAATTTCTGCGTTTAAATCGTTATTTTGGGTTGATTTTGTCATAATATCCCCAAATTTGAGGAATTTTTATCATTATTGAAAGTCCACATAAAATCACCGAAAAACGCGGATCTCACACCCAATTGAACAAAAATAAAAAGGCTGCAAAAGTCTTGACTTCTGCAGCCTGAATCAATTAGTAAATTAAGATCGCTCTAAGGTTTAATTCTGTTTCGATTACTTTGTTCTCTTGAATTCAATTCTTCTGTTCTTGAGCATATTCTCTTCTGAATCATTAGGAGCTATTGGTTTATCTTCGCCAAAACCAACGGTTGTAATTCTGCTGCCGTCGATTCCTTTAGCAACGAGCCATTCTTTCACGGAACTTGCTCTTTGCTCAGAAAGCGTCTGGTTCTTTGAATTTGAACCGCGGCTATCGGTGTGACCCGATATTTCAACTTCTATTGCGGGATTATTTATCATTGTATTATACGCCTTCATCAAACGTTCTTCTGAATCAGCGGTGATCCTTGCGCTGTTGGTCTCAAAGTTAATGCCTTCAAGAACTATTACTTCACCTATTTTGATCTCCTCTTTAACAACATCATCAGCCGGATTCAGAGGATCTGTACCGCGGCGAACTTCAGTTCCGTCATCAACACTGCCGTTATCAGTATCAGCTTTCAGCGGATTGGTTTTGTATTTAACAACTTCATCGCCATCGCCAAGAGTATCGCCGTCTGTGTCAACTTTAAGCGGGTCGGTTTTAAAATCATTTACTTCCTGCCCGTCACCCAGACCATCACCATCCGTATCGGCATTCAACGGATTTGTCATATATGATGTTACTTCGGCGCCGTCACGCAGCCCGTCGCCGTCCGTATCGGGATTGTTCGGTTTGGTAAGATATTTTTTTACTTCATCACCATCTGTTAACGCGTCACCATCTGAATCAGGATTCTTTGGATCAGTAGCGTAAGTTTTCACCTCTTCTCCGTCTTTCAGGCCGTCGCCGTCAGTATCCGGATTCTCGGGATCTGTTCCATAGATATCTTCTTCGTCTTCATCATACAACCCGTCACGGTCGCTGTCTGTCTTGCCGCCTTTACCGGTTACTACCAGACCCAGTCCGTAATTGAACCAGCCGTCTTTAGGATCGCCAATGATCAGGTTATTAATTTTATCGCTTAATGTCATTGCAGTTCCTACACTCAGGTCAAGAAGGAACTGTTTGCTTAGTTTAATTTCTAAGCCCAGACCTGCGGGAAAGTAACCTACCCAGCCGTCAAGTTCTGTGGAATCGTACGGATGGCTGTAGGTAGTTGCTGTTGGATTCTTTTTCAATTTATGATTTACAACACCGCCGCCAACATAAAAATAGGGGTTCACACTTTTCATCTTTGGCGCAAAGGGTTCAATTCGCAAGCGAACATCTATGGGGATCATATCAACTTCAAGATTAGCATCTGTGGTATTGTTATACTGATCCTTTTGTTTCCATTTCATGAAGCCGCCGCCAAGCTCAACATCAAAGTACTTGCCAAGCTCTATTGCTAGGAATCCGCGAGCCCAGAAAGACGAGAGATTTTTATCAAGCTCACCGCTGGGTGATATCATGTTGTACTGTACGCCGCCTTTAACACGATAGTCCTTAAATTGTGAATACGAAATTCCGCTAAAAAGAAAAATCAGTAATAAAACAGTAAGTTTTTTCATTTTTTTTGACCCTTTTCTAAACTGCAGTTTGTGGTTTTTGTATTTTGCAAATTAAACAAATTCAAAGAATAAATCAATAATCAATAACTATAATGGTTAGGATTTATTTTTACCCTAAAATCCGGGCATCTGCTAAAATAAATTTGCAGAACTCCTATACCATATAAATGTGCTTCTGCAAGCGATTTTTGATCTGCCGGTTAGAATTCCCTGAATTAATAATTTCTAAATTTTCCGTTGATTTTCATCATTTGAAACAATATTTTATGGATATGCTGAAATTAAAATTCGCAGTATCGGTTGCAGCTATTTTTATCCTGCTTGGGGATGCTGCATTTTCACAATATGTAGGCTTTGGAAGGAACAAAGTGCAGTATAACGATTTTGAATGGCACACACTTTCCACTGAACATTTCAAGATATATTATTACCCTTCAATGAAAGAGCTTGCCGAAATAGGCGCAGCCTATGCCGAAGAATCATACAGGATACATCAGCAGAATTTCAATTATTCACTTATTGATACCGTTCCGATAATCTTTTACGCAACCCCAACACACTTCCGTGAAACAAACACTACACCCGGACTGATACCTGACGGCGTGGGCGGTTTTTTTGAGTTCATAAAAGGCAGGGTTGTCATACCGTTTGACGGTTCACTGGGTAATTTTAAACATGTTATAAAACATGAACTCTGTCATGTGTTTATGGTAGCCAAGGTAGCCAATATTCTTCGGCTGCACCGCCAGCCGGCAGAGCGGCAAATGCCGCTGTGGTTCACCGAAGGTCTCGCTGAATACTGGAGCAATGATTCCTGGGATGCAACCGCTGAAATGGTGATAAAAGACGCGGTTATGAATGAGTACATGGTTGGGCTTGATGACTGGGAAAGATTCTATGGAACATTTTTTATGTATAAGTTCGGGCAGAATGTTCTGCAGTACATAGCGCAAAATTACGGCGCAGAAAAGATACTCCTGCTGATTGAAAATATCTGGATGAGCGATGATTTTTCCGTGGTTATGGAAAAAACCATTGGCAAGGGATATGAAGAGTTTGACAAAGAATACCTATTCAGCCTGAAGAAAAAATACTTCCCGCAGATCTCCACAGAAGATTCACCTGCAATTCAAACAACGGCAGTTTTCACAGGGGGGTTCGGGCATAAACCCGGATATTATAAAGATGGCAACAAAGAAGAGATCTATTTTATAGGAAACCAAACAGGCTACACAAGTATTTTTAAAGTTAATCTGAAAAACAGAAGTAAAGTGGTGACAGTTATTGAAGGTGAGCGTACTGAAAATTTTGAAGAATTCCATTTTTTCAGAACCGGCCTGGATATTTCTTCTAAGGGTATGCTTGCGTTCGCAACAAAATCAGGTGAATCGGACGCGCTGCATTTTTACGATGTAAAACTTGAAAAACTTGTTTCAAGTTACCACTTTGATGATATTATCCAGATTGGCTCACCTGCATTCACAAGCGATGGTAATAAACTGGTTTTTCCGGCGCTTGATAAAGGCGGTAAAAGCGATCTGTATATATTTGACCTAAACGATAGATCTTTAACCAGGCTAACCAATGATTATTATGATGACCGCGATCCTGATATTTCACCGGATGGTAAGTTCATAGTATTCTCTTCCGATAGAACTTATGCCGGTAAAGATAATATGTACAACCTCTTCACTTTTGATATCCAGAGCAAAAAGATAAGCTACTTAACAACAGGCAGCCAGATAGACTTTTCACCGCAGATATCGCCTGATGGCAGTAAAGTTGTGTACACATCAACTGCCGGAGGGATGCAGAATATCTGGATAACGAAATTGAACAAAACACCCGCTGAAGATGGCAGCATTACCATTACTGCCGATAGCAGTAAAACTCAGAAGATCACGAATTTTATTACAGCGAGTTTCGATCCCAAATGGGCGGGCGATGACAAACTGGTTTTTGCTGTTTACGAAAAGGGCGGAATATCTGTAAGGCTGATGGGAGGCATTCCTCAGCTGATTGATACACCGATAACCACAAGAACACTGGCATTTGATAAAACACAGGAAATGTGGACATTCGGAAAGGTCAAAGGCATAGAAAAGAAAAATGCTTTGAAGTACAAAAAAGAGTACTCTCTTGATCTGGCTACGACAAACATTTCGGCTGACCCTGTATTTGGCGCTACAGCCGGCGGAATTCTGGCAATGAGCGATCTTCTTGGCAACGACCAGTATTATTTTTTGGTTTACAATAACTCAGAAACGGGAGATGAATTCTTTAAGAGCTTCAACGTTGCAATATCCAAGGTCTCTCGCGGTCAAAGGATGAACCACGCTTACGGTATTTTTCATCTTTCCGGCAGAAGGTATGATTACGGCGACGCCTTTTCATACTTCGAAAGAACCTTCGGCGGATATTTCGCGCTAAGCTATCCCCTTTCATTTTTCCGGAGGATCGATGCGAGTATATCACTGGCAAACAGCAAACGAAGTGTGACAGAAGAGAAGGTAAACCGCCGCGCGCTTCTTCTCACCAATTCAATTGCATACACAAAAGATAACGCAATTTGGGGTCCAACAGGTCCGCTTGACGGAAGCAGGCTGAACATAACTCTTGGCTACACTACTGATATTCAATTCGGCAATGTGAATTACTACACGTTTATTTTTGATTACCGAAGATACACAAGACTAAGCAATACTATAGCAGTTGGTTCACGGTTTGCATATTTAATGAATCAGGGAGATGAAGCGCGCCGCTGGGCAATTGGCGGAAGCTGGGACTTAAGAGGCTGGCCCCGTTTCGGTCTGCGCGGGAAGAAGGCTTTTGTTGTTAGCAATGAACTCCGCTTCCCCCTGGTTGATCTGGTTGATATACGCTTCCCGCTGGGGATAAACTTTTTCTTCCCGTATATTCGCGGCGCCGCGTTTGTTGATATAGGAAATGCGTGGGATGATAAGTACGGCGAAACAAAGGGCAGCGTTGGAATTGGGATGAGAATAAACCTGTTTTATATTATCGCATTGCGGTATGATATTGGAAAGAGAATAGAAAATAATCTGAAGACATTCCAGCAGGGGATTTTTCAGCAGTTCTTCTTCGGTTGGGACTTCTAAACTAAAGGAAAAATCAGCATATTTTGTGGAAAAATGTATTCCTTGAAATAATTGAGTAAAAATGCTATAATTGCATACAATACAAGCGGGAATAGCTCAGTTGGTAGAGCGCAACCTTGCCAAGGTTGAGGTCGCGAGTTCGAGCCTCGTTTCCCGCTCACAGAATTAAGCCTTGAATGCTATTTAAGGCTTTTTTTGCCTAAATAAGGCATTTTTATCCTGCGACGTACCCAAGTGGCTTAAGGGGAAAGTCTGCAACCCGCCGCAGGCGGGCGAATCCGATCGACGCATCAAAGATTTTTTGTTCATTAAAACTAATTATTAATCCGGCGACGTACCCAAGTGGCTTAAGGGGAAAGTCTGCAAAACTTTTATTCATCGGTTCGAATCCGATCGTCGCCTCAAAATAGCTAAAACATGTATTCTGTGTATGTTCTTTATAGTTTAAAAGACAAAAAGAGATACGTTGGTTTTACAGAAAACATTAGCTGCAGAATTCAACAGCATAGTAGTGGTTTAGTCAAATCTACGATTCATCGCAGACCGCTTATTTTAGTTTACATTGAATCAAACCTTTCGAAGAAAGCAGCCATGGATAAGGAACGTTTTTTCAAATCAGGTAAAGGCAGAGAATTTCTAAAATCAGTGATCAAAGATAATTCACCGCTTTCATTTTAATAACTTAAACTCCACCAAGTATGAGTTTATTTTTTAAAGCCCACGGTAAACCATCCATAGGATTGCTTCTTATCCGTTTAGTAGTCGGCAGCTATACCCTTTCATTAGGAATAATGCAGGCAAGCAATATCGAAGATTATATTAACAAGGTCAAAGCCCTGCAGTTTTTCAGTGAAAATACCGCATTTATTATTGGTTTTGTAACACCATTCCTGCTTATCATCTTTGGCGGACTATACATCATGGGATTTTTTACACCCATTACAAGTCTTTCTCTGGCATTCATTTCAATTGTAAAAATAGCATCGCGCGGTTTTTTCCCTACAGAAGGAATTCCGTTCAATAAAGATATTTTGTTCTTCGTATGCTTTCTTGTTACACTTTTTGCAGGTGCCGGCATAATAAGCTTTGACGCTCTTCTTGATAAGCGGAAGAAAAAAACAAACGTAATTACCCCTACAGATAAGAACAATACATCCACAACAGTTATGACAACTGATATAGTCACCGAGAAATCTGGTGACGAGATCAAAACCATTGAAGTAAAATCCGAAGAAGTAAAAACAGAAGATAAAATTCTCCCCTGATAACAATGGGCAGCTATAAACTTTCAAGACTTGTTGCCGCTGTTGAAAAATTCAATCAAAGAGATTTTTTTGAGTGCCATGAGATCCTCGAGGATATCTGGTTTGATGAGCGCGGCAAAGAACGCGATCTTTATCACGGCTTGCTGCATTATGCCGTAGGTCTGCACCATCTCACAGGTAAGAATAACTTTAAGGGTACGCTGCTGCAGCTTGATAAAGCATTGGTTAAACTTGAAAAGTTTGAGGGAATAAATATGGGTATAGATGTTACGCTTCTTAAGAAGCAGATCAGGAATCTGGTAAACGAAGCAATAAAAAAGGAAGTCCCTAAGAGACTTCCTAAGATCCTGCTGCATTAAAGCCTTTGATGATAATACTACATAACCATACCGCCATCAACGCATAGCGTTTGACCTGTTATGTAAGCTGCTCTATCTGACGCGAGAAATAATACAGCATCGGCAATATCTCCGCCATCGCCAATTCTTTTCAGCGGAATACTCTGCAGGATACCCTGCTTAACAGTATCATTAAGTTTACTTGTCATATCGGTATCAATATAGCCTGGCGCTATACAATTCACATTTATGTTCCTTGAAGCGAGTTCCTTTGCAATTGACTTTGTAAAACCAATAACGGCAGCTTTTGAAGCAGCGTAATTAGATTGTCCTGCATTACCGGTAATACCGACAACTGAACTTATGTTTACAATCTTTCCCTGTTTCTGCGAGATCATCTGCCGGGTTACGGCTTTTGTGAAGTTGAAAACTCCCTTAGCGTTAGTATCCAAAACCGCATCCCAATCTGCTTCGCTCATTCTCATCAAAAGTCCGTCTTTTGTCATACCCGCGTTATTAACAAGCACATCAACTCTACCGTGTTCTTTTATCACACCATCTACAAAAGCCTGAACGGCATTGGTATCAGCGGCATCACACTGAGCGTATTGAATTCCCAAACGATCAAACTCAGCGCTTTCAATGGAATTCTTATACGTTACTATAACCTTCGCTTTTGCTTCTGCGAAACTTTTCGCGATTGCTTTGCCAATTCCTCTTGAACCGCCTGTAACTATTACTATTTTATCTTCGAACATTTATTGAACTATAAAGTTATTTAGTTAAATACTTTTTGTGTTAATAAGATTGTTTCGCCGCTTACACTCCTCGCAAATATCAACGCTATTTGCTTGTACTTGTTAACTATTGTTCTATTCATTACTCATTATTCACAGCGGCGAGATCAGCAGCTTTATCAACGCCTTTAATGCTTACTGAATTATCAATTCTTTTTATCAAGCCCTGCAGAACTTTACCGGGTCCGAGTTCAATAAATTCTCTGGCGCCATCACTTATCATATTCACAACACTTTCATCCCATCTTACTGAAGAAGTAAGCTGGTCATACAATGTTTCTTTAATGAATTCAAGATCCGTTTCCTGCGTGATTGGCTTGGCGTGAACGTTGGTATATACAGGAATTTTCACTTTCCTGAATTCAGTATAATCCAGCGCAACTTCAAAATCTTCTTTGGCTGATTCCATCAGCGGGGAGTGAAACGCGCCGTGTACAACCAGTTCCTTGGCCATTTTGGCTCCGCGTTCTTTGGCAAGAATCATCGCGCGCTGAACACCCTCAACAGAACCGGAAATGACTATCTGGCCAGGTGAATTGAAATTTGCTACCTGCACAATACCATACTCCGAAGCGTCCCGGCATACATCAATGATCTTGATAGTATCCAGTCCGATAATTGCAGCCATTGTGCCTTTGTTTTCCTCGCCGGCTTTCTGCATTAGCTCTCCGCGAAGCTGAACAAGTTTGATCCCGTCTTCAAAACTGAGCGCGCCTGCTTTGATCAAAGCGGAAAACTCACCCAATGAATGCCCTGCTGTGTAATTTGGCTCCTTATTCTTAATAAGTTTGGTTGCAGCAACAGAATGAAGCACAATTGCCGGCTGAGTTATAAATGTTTGTTTCAGCTTCTCTTCGGGTCCGCTGAAACTGATCTCTGCAATATCCAGACCCAAAATTTCATTGGCTTGCTGGTATAATTCTTTTATTTCAGGGTAATTTTCATATAGATCCTGTCCCATCCCTACGTATTGGGATCCCTGACCGGGGTAAACAAATGCTGTACTCATAATGATGCAAATATACTTTAAAAAGCCAAATGTCAAAATCCAAATGAACAAATTTGGCAAGTACTTAATTTTGAATGAAATACAATTTGTGAATTTATCAGTAACTTAATTGTGGCTTTACACTGTAAAATAGCTTTGTAAAAGCCGCAAAAAATCATTATTTTAATGTTGGTATATAGTATAGAATAGACATTTTGAAAAGAATTTTCCTATAATTTTTAAGAGAAATAAATGAAATTTATTGTTGGCGCTGCTGTGTTTCTGGTATTAACCGGTATATCTTATTCACAAATCGATAGCAGTCTTATTTTAGGACTTTCGACCAAAAATAACAGCGCAGCGCTATATGATTTAAGTGACCCTACAGGAGTGAACATGGAGGTGAATTTATGGGGTTATATCCGATATCCCGGCAGATACAGGGTACCATACAATACAACATTCATGGATCTGATCAGCTATGCAGGCGGTCCTACAGATGAATCTAATTTTAAGGAGATCCGAATAATTAGAGACGCCAACGATAAAACTAAAAAACCAAGCGTCATAAAACTTGATTATGAAGATGTATTATGGGAAGATAATGTTTCAACCCAGGCTAAACTGAATCCCCATCTTCAACCGGGAGATGTTATTGTAGTTATGAAAGAAAAACGCTATACTTTCAGGGACGACCTGACAATTATTATACCAATTGTCACTTCGCTGATATCAATTGCGACTTTCATCATTACATTATCAAATAATTAGAACAAATTTCCAAGGAAGCAGTTCAATTGGGCTGCATTGAAAAAAAGTATTAAGAATAAACAATAAAAATTATGGAATCACAGTCAAACGGAAAACAATTTCAAACTTTAGATTCTAATATAAAGTCATCTCACAGTATTAGATTCTATTTTAATCTGATCCTGAGGAATAAAGTGCCGATACTCCTTAGTTTGGCCGTTGGTCTTGTGGTCTCGTATTTTTATGCATATTCACAGGTTGATATATACGCCTCAGCTTCTTCAATGAGGCTTTCAAAGCCCAAAGAAAATGTTCTTGAAAACAAGATATTCAGTGATATTGAAGGCGAACTTCCGGAACGATATATAAACAACGAAGTTGAGATCTTAAAATCGTTTGCAATCAGAGAAAAAACCGCAGCTTCGCTGCTTGATTCATTCCAGGTCTTAAAGGGTAAGATACCATTCTATTTACTTTCCGCAACTCCTGAAAATCAGGTTGATCCAAAAAGTAAAAACCAGATAGCAAATGTGCTTTCAGCTGTTACAGAAATTTCACAAAAAAGAGGTCTGGATATTGTTAGCATAAAAACAGAAAGTCCTTCTCCCCAGGAAGCCGCACTGATCTCTAACTGTTACGCGGAAGCATATGCCGACTATTCAATGAAATTTAACCGCGGCCATTTAACTCTCAACAGGGAATTCCTCGAAAAACAGGTTCAGGAAAAATACAACTCATTATTACAAACAGAGGATAAACTGACTAATTTCTTAAGAACTGAAAACGTAGTTGAACTGAATGCCCAGGCAAACTCCATAATCAGCTCTCTTTCAGGTATAGAAGGTGACTATAACCGGTCATTAATTGATGTTCAATCAACCACCAGAGCTTTAACTGATATCAAAGGCGAGCTTGATAAGTACGACCCTAAAGCAACCGACTATTTTGAAAGCAAAATCACAGACCCCTATGTAGCGGAGCTGCAGGGTGAAATAGCCAGACTTGAAATTCAGCGTGACCTGGCAAAAACCGGGAATGATGAATTAGTGAAGAATTCAAAATCACTAAAAGATATAAACAATAAAGTTGCAGAACTTAAAAGAAGTCTTGATGAAAAATTGAACATCCTTAAAGAAGGAGCGAATTCAAATTCACCTGAAGAAATGCGCAGTTTAACTTCAAAATATTTCGAGACTAAAGTTCTTAACAATCAGAACAAAATAAAAGAAAGCTTGCTTAGAGGTTACCTTAACAAATACCAGGAAAAATTCAACAAACTACCTGCACAAAGCATTGAATACGCCAACTTAGAACGCGAAAGACTGGCGAACGAAAAAGTTTACCTCATGCTTTTAGAAAAATATCAGGAAGCCCTTATAAATGAAGAATCACAGCCCAACAATGTTAAAATTATAGATTACGGCAAAGTACCTAAAGCGCCAAGTAAACCTAACAGGTTCCTGATCATTACAATCGGGCTGCTTATCGGTCTTGGTTTAGGATATGGTTTTGCCCTGCTGAGAAATATACTTGATGTATCGGTGAAATCTCCTGAAGATCTGGAAAATATCGGTATATCACTTATCGGATGGGTACCGACATTTATGCGCGAACCAAAAGCCGGCAGACATACACATACTGAGCAGGAACTTGTTCTTGCGTACAATTCAGATTCTGTGCCTGCAGAGGCATTCAGAACACTTAGAACCAGACTGCAATTTTCAAAGCTTGAGCCTGAGCCTATTAAGACCATTCTTATCACAAGTTCAATTCCCAGGGAAGGCAAAACAATTATTTCATCGAATCTTGCAGCCAGCTTCGCGCTTTCATCAAGGGTTCTATTACTTGATTGCGATTTCAGGAAGCCCAGAATGCATAACATTTTTAATATGAAACGTTACCCCGGATTATGTGACTATTTGTTTGGTACGGTAACAATAGAAGAGGCGGTAAGGGAGACTTCATTCCCTAACCTGCATATTATGACATGCGGAACTATCCCAACGAATCCCGCGGAGCTTATTGCATCAAAACATATGCAAACTTTCTTGAATATGATGAAGCCAAAGTATGATTACATTCTGATCGACTCTCCCCCGCTTGCGACAGTTACCGATGCCGAGCTGCTATCATCTTATGTAGATGGGACCGTGGTTGTGAGTCTTGCCAGCAAAACAAGGCTTGACCTGCTTGTGAACACAATTGATACACTGAATAAGATAAACGATACATTCATAGGCGTAATACTTAATAACTTTGATTACCAGGCCACATACGGCAGTTACTACAAATATTATTATTACTACTACGGCTCAGAAAAAGGCAAGGAATCGGCCGGGACAAACGGCAAATCAACCAATGGCGTAAATACAAACGGCAGCCAGAAGGAAAAGATAATTAAACCCAATTAGTATTGCAGCTAAGGATATTTTTTAAAACCTACCCTGAAACATCACGATGCCCCTCCTGCGGAAAGATAGGTACAATCCGCAGAAGCAGGGCAAAGAATCTTTTTGAAAGCTCAATAAAGTTCACAAGGGTGGCAAATCTGTTTAAGTGCCGCGAGTGCGGCTGGCGTGGTATATTGAAAAAATACATGGTTAACAAGTATTCATTCATTACTCTTGCATTTTACATAATACTAACGGTTTCCGTCGCTTATGTCATCAGACAGGTTTTGCTCAAGAATTTCGGGTCATAACATTAAAAATATTACCAACTGATCAGAATTATTCACTTTAATCGGCTCACCTTTTTAAAATACTTATGGATTACAACAGCATAAATTATCATGAATTCGTTTCAGGCAAACTTGCAGAAAACAATTACAGAATTGTTACCATAACAAAGGAGTTAATGGACAAAAGGCTTGAAGACTTTATGAAATTTGTAAACGATATCAGGAAAGAACATGAAAGCGTTTACGGCTGGAAACAGGAAAAACGCGAATATTTCCTGAATCCGCTTAATGATAAATGGAAATTCAGTTTCACAATAGTCAACGAAAAAGACGAACTTTGTTTTGTTAATTTTTCATCTGTGTACGATAAAATTATTCACAATCACTGTACATACGCCCGGAGCGATTCCCGCAATTTCAATTTCGCAAAACTCCACATTATCAAACTATGCCAAACCGGTCTTGATAACGGTTTCACCCACCAGGAGGGATTCTGGCCCAAACACAATAACGGTTCAATCATTCTGTTCATGAAAATGGGATGGAAGATTGAAAACATAAGGAACAACGAAGAATTGTTCATGATAGCTGATCTTGAAAAAGTAAGGAACCGGACTTATGAGCTTGTGATTGCCGGAAAGTAAACACTTTTTAAATTACAAAAGACTATGCCGAACAAAAATGTTCTATTAACAGGCGCCTCAGGAGGAATAGGTAAACATCTAAGCAGATACCTGGCGCAAAACGGTTACAATTTAGCCCTTCAATATAATACTAATCCCGAAATTATCCACGAAAACCTAAAAGATATTACAACCCCCGCTGCAAATTATAAAATTTATAAGGCTGATATTACTTCAGAACAGGAAGTAACCGATATGATCAATGCAGCTAAAAGTGATCTCGGCTCAATTGATATTCTGATAAACAATGCGGGACTTTCCATTAATTCTATGAGTTGGAAGCTCACTTCCGAAGATTGGAACAAAGTCATAGCGGTTAACTTAACAGGTCCGTTTTACTGCACTAAACATGTGCTGCCGTTAATGAAAGAGGAAAAATTCGGAAGAATAATTTATATTTCATCGGTTGTACCGCAAATAGGAGTAGCCGGAACAGCAGCATATTCTGCTTCCAAAGCCGGTCTTGGCGGATTATGCAAAACAGTTTCAAAAGAGATCATAAAGAGCAACATAACTGCCAATGTTATTTCACTGGGCTATTTCGATGCCGGGCTGCTTTACCAGATCCCTGAAAACATCAGAGAACAGATCAAAGACTCAATTCCTAAAAAGGAGTTTGGTAATCCGATTGAAATAGCAGAGTGTATCAATTATCTGTGTTCAGAAAGTTCCGTTTACATTACCGGTCAGACTATAAATTTAAATGGAGGGCTTTACTGAATAAATGTGCGGAATTAACGGAATAATTACCGCTAAGGCTGCCCTAAAAAGAAATATTATCAAGTCTAATTTGCTGCTGAGGCACCGCGGACCTGATGATGAAGGATACGCAGTTATAAACTGCTCCAGCGGAGCCGCGAAAGAATATTCAGGCGTTTACTCAGCCCCTGAAATTAAAAAAAAATACCCTGCAATAGAATTTCCCGAAAGCAGCATGGAAGAGGTCATACTTGCCCACAGAAGGCTATCAATTATTGATCTCAGTATAAACGGTCATTGTCCGATGTGCTCTGCTGATGGAAATGTATGGATAACTTATAACGGTGAAATTTACAATTACATCGAACTGAGAAATGAACTCGAGAAAGATGGTTTCACCTTCAGGACAAATTCTGACACTGAAGTTATTATAAACTCATATTTAAAATGGGGTGTAAATTGTCTTAATCATTTTAACGGGATGTGGGCATTTGCCATCTGGGATAAAAGGAGCCGCCGCCTGTTTGCGGCCAGGGATAGATTTGGTGTAAAACCCTTTTATTACATTAACGGCAGCGGGTACTTCGCTTTCTCATCTGAAATTAAGCCCCTGGTATGCTATATGCCATCTGCGCCGGCAATAAACAAAAACCGCGTCCCGTTCTTCCTGCTTTATGGAAACAGGCTCAACACCACTGATACTTACTTAAATGACATTAATTCACTCAAGGCTTCCTGTTACCTGATATATGAAAAAGGAAAAGTCTCGGTTAAGCAGTATTACGATATTAACAGGACAACAGATAATTTAAACGAAGAACAACTAAAGAATAAAATAGTTGAACTGTTAAGCGATTCTATAAAACTAAGATTCAGAAGTGACGTGCCGGTTGGCACTTGTCTGAGCGGAGGATTTGATTCTTCCAGTATTGTTTCACTTTCCGGTGAACTTAACACAAAAAGCCTTGAAACATTTTCAGCTGTGTGGAATGAAAAGAATTGCGATGAATCATATTATATAGATATAGTCAATAACGCATACGGCTGCACTCCAAACAAAGTAATTCCTGATGTGAATGAATTTGCTGAGGTGTTTGAAACTCTTTGTTATTACCAGGAATTACCCACCGAGGGACCCGGACTCTACCCTCAATGGTATGTAATGAAGGAAGCGCGTAAAAAAGTTAAGGTGCTGCTTGATGGCCAGGGCGGTGATGAAGTTTTTGGGGGGTATTTCCAGATGGGCGCTTACCTTAGAGGAATAATCAAAGATAGAAAAATGCTCAAGGCTGCAGCCGAGTCTAGAAATTTCCTTCAATTCCTTAACAAAAGCGGGCTGCATTCCTTTTCAAGCTGGCTTTTTCCCAGGCAATACAACTATTTAACAAGATCAAAGCTCTCAGCGAAGTTTGATGTTTTGAACAAAGAACTTGCCGGTTCACTGAACAAAGAAGAACTTTTTTTTGACGCGGAGCCAAAGAAACTTTTTGGTAATTACCTTAGCGACCTTTCTTACCATTTTATCAGGAACATCACAATACCGGCTCTTTTACATTATGAAGACAGGTCATCAATGGCTCAATCCATTGAGAGCAGAGTCCCTTTCCTGGATTACCGCCTGGTTGAGCTTGGAGTTAACTTAAGCGCTAACAATCTATCGCATCGCGGCGTGTCGCGTCCGCTTTACCGCAAAGCATTAAAGCCAAAGCTCCCCGAAGAAGTTGTGAACAGAAAAGATAAACTTGGCTTCCCTGTACCATTTTCTGAATGGACAAAGGGACCTTTAAAGAGTTATATTTATGATAATTTAACGGGGGCTTTTGGACTTTTTGATTACATAAATAAGAGTAAATTTGAATCAAATTTGAAAGATCATTTTGCGGGCACAAAAGACTATAGCTGGGAACTATGGCGGCTGCTAAGCCTGAATAATTTTCTAAAACTCTTCAGCAAAAATGAATTCAGAAATTGAAGTTTTTTATTGAAAAATTAATGAATATTCTGAGCAAATATCTTGATTAAATTCATACTTGAGTCGTACATTTTCAAAAGATTCTTTATACTTTCAGTAGTATTTGTTCTTTTGCTGATAGTAGCTGGAAAGATCTTTGATAAACTGTGGAACAGCAGCACGGCTATACCGATCGTCACGCTCAAAGAAGTATACAGCCCTCCAGCCGGATATGATAATTTCAAAAGTGTAAAGCTCAAGCTGGTTTCAAAGTTCAAGGTTGCAATTGAAGGCAATAAGAAATTCAAGTTGAAGGACAAACAGGGAGATTTAGATTTTTATGATACAGTTTCTGTCGAGTACCCTGGTGAGGAGTTTGACAGGACAAACAAGATCTTTTTCAGGTTTGAAGATACACCAAACTACGATTCAATTTATCTGGTAATCGCAAAATCAGAAATTCCGGATACCTACTTCAAACAGATATTTTACAGTTCTGTTATAGTAAGCACCCTTAACGAATTTTCTGATAACGCTGATGAGTTCAGGATAGATGATTCTAAACTTGTTAGCCATGATCTTCTTGTCAATAACGATACATTGATAAACAGCGTATTTGATTATTTTAATAGCAACATTGATAACCTTGGGATCGCTGAATGCGGTACAAACTGCCAGATACTAATGAGAATTTGCAAAGATTTCGGGGTACCATGCAGAATGATAAATCTGCAGGGCGGTGATATTGACCAAACTGGTTTTTATGATATGTTAGGATACCCTTTGCATGTTGTTTGTGAGATATATTCAAGCAAACAACAAAAATGGTATGTTGTTGACCCCACTTTTGGTTTCAGATTTCGCCACAAAAATTCTTCAACGTACATGAATGCGGTTGAGATCAGCAATAACCATACTTTCCTCAGAGGAGACGAGATATATCAAGATAGTATTCTTTTAACCAAACGTACACTCGTCGGCAAGGACTATTTTAAGTATTACGAAAATGTTGTTTTTACCAAACCGGAATGGAAAAACAGGTACCTAAGAAAACTGGTTAGTGTATTTTACGGTAATTTTAACTATTATCTTTACCTGTTTTCAAACAATTTCCCCGGTATAAAAAATGGTTTTTATTATGTCGGGATGAAGACATTTATGTATTTTTTTATGCTTATTCTATATATAAATGCAGTGTTATTTTTACTCTTACGAAGGCTTTTCCTTGTTAAGAAACCGAAAAAATATAGCGAGAAGGCATAAGATGGTAGAGAACATTATTTCAGCATCAGGCAAAAGCAGAAAGAAGAAGAATGTTATTGTCTTTGGGGCACATCCGGATGATTTTGAAGTTGGCTGCGCAGGCACTATCCTGAAATATCTGGATGAGATAAATCTGAAAATTTTCGTTATGTCTGATAGATACGAAGATGGCAAGATGAGAAATCTGAAGGAAAAAGATAAATCACTTAAGATACTTGGACTGGATAAAATACCATTTAAAGTGTTTGATGTGCCAACGCGCGTATTTCATGATTATAAATCAAAGATCAGAAACATTATTTACGATATAGCTACTAAAACAGATGTTGATATAGTTTTCACACCTCCAATTCATGATATTCACCAGGATCATATTGTGCTGGCCGAAGAAGTCATACGGCTTTTCAGAGAAAAAACTATTTTTGGGTATGAAGTTATCAGAAGCGGGTATGATTTTATGCCTAACATGCACGTGAAATTGTCTCATGAACTGGTGAATCTTAAGATCAAGGCGGCACAGAGTTATAAATCGCAGTGGTCAACCACAAAAAGCGGCGGATATTATTTTTCAAAGGAAGTAATGAAAGGATTGATGAGAGCCAGAGGTGCGCAGTTCGGTGTTGAATATGCCGAAGCTTTTGAAGTGTACCATCTTAAGTTATGAGCCGGAAAATAATAGTTTTATGTTTTAACTATGAACCAAGCCAGTTTCCTGTAGAACCTGATACCGAAAACAGATTTTTCACTTATGGATTCGGAGGAACTTTCGGGAAGTTGTTCCGCAATTATTTAAAATCTTATAATGTTGAAGTTTGGAGAATTGACGGTTACTGCACGCCGAAGTATGCGGAAAAAACAATTGATAACATAAGATACAGGGTGTTTCGTTCTTTTAATATCGCCAGAATGGGTTACTACAGCAGAAGCTTCCTTAGGGAGATAAAACAAGAATTTAAAGCCTCTGACCCGATCTTTTTCACGGTACATACACACAACTGGCAAACATACCAAATAGCCCGGACTCTCAAAGGCGCAAAGCTGATTACAACTCACCACGGCGACTGGTCACCATTTTTCTTGTATGATACAGTAAAGGGACTTAGGAAGCTTAAAGCGTGGCTGGGGAAAACTGCCGAAAGGATGACATTCAGGAACATCAGTTATTTTCTGATATGCGATGTGCACCAGGTAGGATACATCAAGAAAGCTGCGCCGGATATGAAGTATGAAATATTTTCAACCGGACTTGATATTCACAGGTTCAAGATAATTTCAAGGTACCAGGCTAGAGCCGAACTTGGACTTGACCAGGATAAGAAATTTATTTTGTATGTAGGAAAGCTCTATAAATACAAGCAAGTTGACAGGCTTATAAAGATCTGGCAAGAGATAAAACAATCAAGACCCGAAACCGAGCTGCTAATTGTAGGCAATGAAGCCCGTGGGAAATGGGGTGAGGAATATTACGATCTGGCAATAAACAGCGGAGCAAAAGTTATTGGAAGAGTTTTGAATACTGAACTATACAAGTATTATACTGCCGCTGACGTTTATGTTCTTATGACATTGAGAGCTGATTACTTTGGCGGTACCGGAATTGCCCCGCTGGAAAGCCTTGCATGCAATACACCGGTAGTTACTAACTCACTTACTAATTATCTTGGCAATAACGCAAATGAAATAGGCGAAACACCCGAAACTGAAGAACAATACAAAGAGGCGATTCTAAAGGTGCTGGATGATCCGTCAAAGTACAAGAATATGAGAGAAAGCGTTGAGAAATTCTATTCATGGGAAGCGGTTGCGGCAAGAATGGGAACACTCTTTGATAAATTAAATAATAATAGCTTCTGAAATTTAGCAAATATTGAAAAATTAATTATGCCAGATATAAAAGGAAAAAAAATACTTGTTATCGGCGGCGCAGGGTTTATAGGCTCGCACGTAGTTGATAACCTTTTAAAAGAAGATATCGCAGGAGTAACAATATACGATAACTTTGTTCGCGGCACAGCAGATAATATAGAAGAAGCATTAAAGGATCCGCGCGCAAAGGTTTTTGAAGTTGGGGGAGATATACTGCAGACGGATATTCTAAACGCCGCAATGAAGGAAAACGATATGGTTATTCACCTTGCGGCCTTGTGGCTGCTGCAGTGCCACGATTTCCCCAGATCGGCGTTTGAAGTGAACATTAGAGGTACATTTAATGTGCTTGAAGCTTGCAGAGATAACAAAATTGAACGCCTTGTGTATTCATCTTCAGCATCAGTATATGGTGATGCGGTTGAAATCCCGATGACGGAGGAACATCCGTTCAATAATAAAACATTCTATGGCGCGACAAAAATAGCCGGCGAAGCTATGGCAAGGGCATTCTATGAAAGATACGGCGTAAATTACGCCGGGCTCAGATACATGAATGTTTACGGTCCCCGGCAGGATTACAAAGGCACCTACATAGCTGTAATAATGAAAATACTTGATAACCTGGATCAGGGAAAAGCGCCAATTGTATATGGTGATGGCTCGCAGTCATACGATTTCATTTTTGTTGATGATACTGCAAAAGCAAACGTATGCGCGCTGAAATCTGACGCAGTTGATAGTTTTTATAACGTAGGAATGGGAACAAAAACCTCAATCAAAGAACTAACAGAAATTTTACTCAAAATATACAATTCAGATCTCAAGATACAATATCACCCGCAGGGTCAAACTTTTGTAACCAACAGAGTTGGTTCCACAGAAAAAGCGGAAAAAGAGATCGGTTTCAGGGCAACCGTGCAGCTTGAAGAGGGACTGAAAAAACTCATAAATTGGCGAAATGATCACAAGAAACGCTTTGGAGAAAGATGGAAATTATTTGAATAATAAAAACACGCAATTTTTTTGATGAACATACCAATAGCAAAAACAGTTTTTACGGAAAGCGAATTTGAGAACATACTTAAGCCGCTTAAAAGCGGCTGGGTGGTACAGGGTCCCTTTGTAAGTGAATTCGAGCTGAAATGGAGCGAATATACGGGTGCCAAACATTCCGTAGCTTTATCCAACTGCACAACGGCGCTGCATCTATCATTGGCTGCGCTTGGAATAACCCGCGGAGATGAAGTAGTGGTACCTTCATTCACCTGGGTTGCAACGGCAAACGCCGTTGAGTACACCGGTGCAAAGCCGGTACTTTGCGATATTGATTTAACCTCGTTTAATATTGATCCGGCCAAACTTGAATCACTCATAAACAAAAATACCAAAGCAATTATTCCGGTACATCTGTTTGGACTTTCGGCAAACATGAATGAGATTATGGCAATTGCAGCCAAATACAATTTGGCTGTTGTTGAAGACGCCGCCTGCGGTTTTGGGGCTAAGTATAACGGCAAACACGTTGGCAATATTGGTGATACCGGCTGTTTCAGTTTCCACCCGAGGAAAGCCATAACAACAGGTGAGGGCGGAATGGTAACCACAAACAGCGATGAGCTGGCAGTGAAACTGCGCGCCATGCGAGATCATGGTGCATCGATATCAGATCATCAAAGGCATCACGGTAACAAGCCGTATTTGCTGCCTGACTTTCCTTACCTTGGTTACAACTACAGGATGACAGATATACAGGCATCAATAGGCAGCACGCAGATGGACCGGGCAGTGGAAATTCATTCTGCCAGAACTGCAATTGCTGATAAGTATGACGAAATTATTGATTCTTTGAGCTGGCTCAAAAAGCCATTCAGAAATTCTGAAGTAGAACATGGTTTCCAGGCTTATGTATGTTTATTTACTCCCGAAGAAATTCATCCCGGTAACATAAGCAACGTAAATAAGCTCAGAAATAAGTTAATGGATCACCTGCAGCAGAAGGGAATTTCCACACGTCCGGGTACTCATTCAGTACATATGCTTGATTTCTACAGAAATAAATACGGATTCAGAAATGAAGACTATTTAAATTCCTGCATTGCTGCTGAATGCAGCATTGCGCTGCCGCTGTTTCCATCGCTTAGCGATGAAGAATTCAAATACATTGCAAAAGTTTTAACGGAGTACAAGATCTAAATATGTGCGGAATTGCAGGAATATTTAACGTAAAAGGCGAAGCTGTATCCGTAAATACAGTTCAGCGCATGACCGACTCCATAAAGCACCGCGGACCTGATAGCGAAGGCATCTGGACAGATTCTAATGTAGGATTTGGGCACAGGCGGCTTGCAATTATTGACCTCTCGCCTCATGGTCATCAACCGATGCAGAACGATAGCGGAGAACTGATAATAACTTACAATGGTGAAGTTTACAATTTCATGAATCTGCGAATAGAACTTGAAGCCTTAGGGTATAAATTTCATTCCAATACAGATACAGAAGTTATACTTAAATCTTATGAGCTTTGGGGCAAAGAATGTGTTCACAAATTCAATGGGATGTTTGCCTTTGCGATATGGAATAAAAAGACAAAGGAACTTTTTATTGCGCGTGACAGGTATGGAATCAAGCCCCTGTATTATTATTATAAAAACGGGCTATTCGCATTCGCTTCGGAGATCAAAGCTCTGCTGAAACATCCGGAAATCAACGTGAAGGTGTGCATACCTGCACTTAATGAGTATTTCTCGTTCCAGAATGTATTTAGTGAGCTGACATTGTTTGAAAATATTAAGATACTGCCGGCCGCATCTGCATTAAGCATCAGATCTGACGATGTAAATTCATTCAGTGTTGAACAATACTGGGATTACAATTTCACAAATGATCATACAATTTCAGAAGAAGAGTACATTGAAGAGCTTGAAAGATTATTTGAGCAGGCTGTAAACAGGCAGCTTATAAGTGATGTTGAAATAGGTTCATATTTGAGCGGTGGAATGGATTCAGGTTCGGTGACCTCTATTGCTGCAAAAAATTTCCGTAATTTAAAAACTTTCACATGCGGATTTGATCTTTCTAGCGCCTCAGGGCTGGAACTTGGTTTTGATGAAAGACTGAAAGCGGAGTTCTTATCCAATATATACAAGACTGAACACTATGAGATAGTTCTGAAAGCCGGTGATATGGAACGGGTTATGAGCGAACTTATCTGGCATCTTGAAGATCTCAGGATAGGGCAATCATACCCTAATTTTTACGTTGCACGCCTGGCTAGCAAATTCGTTAAGGTTATCCTTTCAGGCTCAGGTGGTGATGAGCTTTTTGCCGGTTACCCGTGGCGGTATTACCGTGCCGTTGTGAATGATGACAGCGAACATTATATAGAAAAATATTACAGGTATTGGCAAAGACTCATACCTGATAGCTACAAACCGCGCTTTTTCAGTCCTGAGATCTATCCTGAAATACTCTCTTACCAATGCAAAGATGTTTTCAGGGGAGTGCTTAAGAATAAACTGAAAAAGGAAATCACACCCGAAGAATACGTAAACCACTCATTGTATTTTGAAGCGAAAACATTTTTGCACGGAATACTTGTTGTGGAAGATAAGCTTTCTATGGCGCACAGCCTTGAAACAAGAGTACCTTTCCTGGATAATGACCTTGTAGATTTCGCAATGAAGGTTCCGGTAACTCATAAACTTAAGAATCTTGAAGAAGTGATCAGGATAAATGAAAATGTGCCCGGACCAAAAACCGAAAGATTTTTTGAACAGAACAGCGATGGCAAGAACATTCTGCGCAAATCGCTTGCGAAATATGTGCCTGAATCTTATACCTCGGGCCTAAAACAGGGATTTTCAGCTCCGGATGCCAGCTGGTTTAAGGGTGAAAGCAACGATTACATTAAGGATATACTGTTTGATAAGAGAGCCAGAATATATGACTATATACAGCCTGAAATGGCGAAAGATCTAATGAATGAGCATTTTAGCGGTAAGACTAACAGGAGATTACTGATATGGTCATTGCTTTGTTTTGAATGGTGGAACAAGATTTTTGATCCGGCTTAGAGCGTTGTAAAAATTATTAACAAATTCTCATTGCATGAAAATTGTTTTTTTAGGGGCTACGGAGCTTGGCTACAAATGCTGCAGGCTGATAATAGAAAGCAAGCTTGCAGAAGTATGCGGGATATTTACAATTCCGAAGGAGTTCAATATTTCATATTCCAATCAACCTGTGAATAATGTTAACTTCGCGGATTTCCGCGATTTCGAAAAAGAGTTTGGCATCCCTGTAAAGAATGTAACGGGAAAAATGATCGAATATGAAAGAGAAATATCAGATCTTAAGCCTGATCTTATTCTCGTTATCGGCTGGTATTATATGATCCCAAAACAGATACGTGAACTTGCACCTTTGGGCTGCGCAGGCATGCACGCTTCCCTGCTGCCAAAGTACCGGGGCGGAGCCCCGCTGGTATGGGCTATTATAAATGGTGAAACCATGACCGGGCTCTCGTTCTTTTATCTTGAAGAAGGCACAGATACCGGAGATATCATAGCACAGGAAGAAATAGAAATTAAAAATGAAGATCACATTGATCATATCCTCTTGAAGGTAAATGATGCCGCGCTGCGCATGATTAAAACGTATATTCCAATGCTTGCAAACGGCAGTGCGCCCAGAATCAGGCAGAATGAAGAGGAAGCAACTTACTTCTCTCAAAGGAAACCGGAAGACGGAGAGATAAACTGGAACAGATCACCGGAAGAAATTTACAACTTCATCAGGGCGCAGAGTAAACCATATCCCGGCGCCTACACATTTATTAACGGTAAAAAAATAACAATCTGGAACGCAGATATAACTGAATTATGATAGTATTTACATCTGATATCGACTGGGCTCCCGAAGAGGTAATAGCCGATACTTTGAACCTGTTCGAAGTTTATGGAGTGAAATGTACTTTTTTTTCTACACACCATTCACTTGAACTTACGAAGTCTAACAAAAAATTATTTGAGATCGGCATTCACCCAAATTTTAACCCGATATTAAACGGCAGTTCTGATAAGAGACCGGATGATATCCTTGATGAAATTATGGATATTCATCCTGAAGCGCAGGGAATCAGGTCACACTCAATGCTTCAGAGCACAAATCTGCTGCAGCTTTTTGCTGAGCGTAAGCTGCTTTATGATGCCAATCATTTCATGCCGTATCACACCGATATAAAGCCTTTCAGGCTTTGGAACGGAATGATACGCATTCCATACAACTGGGAAGATGACGTTCACTGGGCTTATGGTTACAGTTTTGATAGCAGCGGAATAGAGCTTGATCCCGATAAACTTATTGTGTTTGATTTCCATCCAATTCATGTTTTCCTGAACACAGAAAACAAATACCGCTACAATGAAGCAAAAAAATTCTACCAGGATCCTAAAACACTGCTGAACTACAGGAACAAAGAAGTTGTTGGAACAAGGGACCTTTTGATCTCATTACTGACTTTTTGTAAGCAGAACAAAAATGAAACATTTAAGATGACAGATGTGGCAATTGATTTCACAAGAAATAATCCATGAGAATTGTAATTCTGGGACGTACCGAATATTTGTTTGAAACAGCGGAATTGCTTTCTAAAGAGCATGAAATAGCCGCCATTGTTACCGCCCGGGCTATGCCTGAGCATGACAAAAATGAACAGGATTTTGAACAACTCGCAAAACAACTCAATTGCAGGTTTTACAATTCTAACAGAGTAGATGAGAAGCTTTTGAATATCATTAAGGGATCAAATGCTGATGTATGTATAAGCTTAAATTGGGTAACTGTTCTGAAAGACGATGTAATTGGTCTTTTCAAACATGGGATACTCAATGCCCACTTTGGTGATCTTCCCTCCTACCGCGGTAACGCGGTAATTAATTGGGCAATCTTAAATAACGAAAAACAAATCGCTATCACAATACATCGCATGGTTGCCGGTGAAATTGATTCAGGCAATATACTCAGGAAAAAATATATGCAGATTGAAAGCAATACTTCAATTGGTGAAGTTGTGTCATTCTGCAAAGAATACACCCCGCAGCTTTTTACAGAAGTTGTGAATGAAATAGCCGCTGGTACTTTAAAAGAAATAAATCAAAATTCACTGCCTCAAACAGCTTTCAGGTGTTACCCCAGAGTACCGGAAAACAGCAAGATTGACTGGAATTCATCTGCCGAAGAGATCCATGCTCTCGTGAGAGCATCTGCGAAGCCATATAGCGGAGCTTACAGCTATATAAAGATAAATGGTGAAATAAAGAAGATCTATATCTGGAAATCTGAGATTAAATGTAAAGAAACTTCTGATATTGGAGTACCGGGGAGCATCATTAATAACGATAAAACAAAAGGTGTTAGCAGTGTTTATACCGGCAAAGGCATCCTGGATATTGTTGAGGCGCAGTATGAAAACGAAGAAGTCTTCATGCCGGGCAAAATTTGGAAAAGTATCAGGCTTCACTTTGGAATTGATCTTGAAGAGGAAATTATAAATTTATATAAGCTGTACAATAAATCTTAGTTCACAAATGACCGATGCTGAGAAATATCATTACGCTGATTTCACAAGGGAAAATTACAGGAAGCTTTTAAAACTTGCAGCTGAAAAGTACCGGTCTTGTGATTTCACGAATTACGATGGGGTAGAAAATTTTATCCTGTACAGGCATGATATAGATTTTTCGGTACATTCAGCATTCGCAATTGCAAAAATTGAAAAGGAAGAGAATATTGCTTCCACTTACTTCATACATCTTCACAATGAGTTTTACAATGTGTTTGAAGCTGAAATTACAGACTTACTGAAAAAGATACTGGCGCTGGGCCACAAAGCGGGACTTCATTTTGACTGTCATTACTATAATGTAACATCCCAAAATGAGCTTGAAGAAAAGCTGAACTTTGAGAAGAAAATTGTTGAAAATCTGTTGGGAACGGATATCCGCGTATTTTCATTCCATAACACCACAGAAGAAATTTTACGCTTCAATGAAGCAAGCTATGCAGGCATGATAAATACTTACAGCAGGTTCTTCAAAGAAGAAACCGGTTATGTCAGCGATTCAAACGGATATTGGAGATTTGAGCGTCTGGAAGATGTCCTGAAATCAGGTGAAAATAAAAATCTGCAGGTGCTTACCCACCCTGCATGGTGGCAGGATGAAGTACTTTCACCCAGGGAGAGGATATGGAGATGTATAGATGGCAGGGCCGATAAAACAAAGCAGAAATACACAGAGACGCTCAAACAAATGGGCAGGGAAAATATCGGCTAAATGGAATTAAATGAAAAAAGCCGTATAACGGCAATTCATCAGCCTTCATTTTTACCCTGGCTTGGATTTTTTAATAAAATTACCGCATCGGATAAGTTTGTAATTCTGGATAATGTTCAGTTTCCCAAGACAGGGGGTTACTGGGCTAACAGGGTTAAGATCATTATCACAGGCAAAGCGGAATGGATAACAATACCAATTAACCGTAACTACAGCGGAACAAAGAATATCAATGAAATTGAAATTGATAATTCTAAGAACTGGAACGTAAAAATACTTAGGTCAATTGAGAGCAATTACCGAAAAGCTCCGCATTTTGAAAAAGTTTTTCCTTTAATTAAAGATACACTGGGTAACCCCGGCAACAGTTTAATAGACCTGAACCTACAGATCATTTTTAGTTTGTGCAGCCTGCTTAAGATAAAGACTGATCATATCGTTAGAGCATCTGAAATCGCTGCAGAAGGAAGCTCAACTGATCTTCTTGTATCAATAGTAAAACATACCGGTTCAGATTCTTATATGTGCGGCGGCGGAGCTTCAAAATACCAGGAAGATCATAAATTCGAAAGTGCCGGTATTCACCTGATATACCAGAATTTCAAGCATCCGGTTTACCCGCAGTTCAATACATTAGAATTCGAGGCGGGACTTTCAGTGATCGACGCAATTATGAATTGTGGATTTGAGCAAACCCGAAAACTCATCACCGGGAATACACCCGCAAAATAGCTCCAATACTATTGAAAATTTTAGTTAATTTTGCCTAAATGAAAGAAAATAATAATCATCTGAAAAATAAGAGGATACTCATCACCGGCGGGCTTGGTTTTGTTGGCAGCAATTTGAGTATAAGGCTCACTGAGCTTGGCGCAGAAGTGCTGATTGTCGATAACATGCTCCCCCGCCAGGGCGGAAATTTGTTTAATATTGAGCCCGTTAAGGATAAAGTTAAGGTCAACATTTCTGATATCAGAAACCCGACTTCTATGAACCATCTTGTAAAAGGGATGGACTATATCTTTCATATTGCAGGACAAGTGAACCATGTTGACAGCGTTAAGGACCCGCTTAATGATCTCTCGATCAATGTTGAAGGCACACTTGTATTAATGGAAGCGCTCAGAATGAACAATCCCGAAGCAAGGGTAATTTTTACGGGAACGCGCGGCGAATACGGTTCATCGCTCTCACTGCCTGTAGCAGAAAATCACGCAATAAACCCGATCGGGATATACGCTATAACAAACTTTGCTGCTGAAAGAATTGTGTTAACTTATCATAACCTGCATCATATAAAATCGGTGTGTCTTCGTATTACCAATACGTTCGGGCCACGCCACCAGATGGCGCACGATGAGTACGGAGTATTCAACTGGTTCATTCGCAAAGCAATGGATAATGAAACTATCCCGATATTTGGCGATGGCAGAATATTAAGGGATTACCTTTATATAGATGATTTGACTGATTCCATGCTGGCTATTGCCCTCTCAGAAAATACTTATGGTGAAGTATATAATGTTGGTTCTGGCGTACCGCTGAGTTTTGTTGAGCTGGCAAACAAGATAATTGGAATAGCCGGCACCGGAAGAGTTGATCATACAGAGTTCACTTCTGAACGGAAAGCGCTCGAACCCGGCGATTACTACGCTGATATAACGAAAATAAAAGCAGCAATAGGCTGGCAGCCTAAAATATCCCTGGATGAAGGAATATCAAAAACCATAGAATATTACAAAAAGTATAAAAAACATTACTGGTAGTATTTTTTTTCAAATCCCTTATTTTAGAAATTTTAACTTTTGTAAATGCATTCAAACAAAAAAGTCTTCTTGGGTCTGGAAAATATCGCGGGTATATTCACAAGCTTGAAGAAAGGCTTTGAGCAAAACGGAATTACCGCGGATTTTTATTCCCTGAATGAGCATATTTTCGGTTACCAAACTGATAAATTGATATCTTATTCATCTAATCAGCTTATCAGAAAGTTTCAGAAACTGAAATTGATAACCAAACTGCTGTTTAAATATGATTACTTCATATTTGATTCATCAGGAACTCTGTTCCCGAATTTTGGAGATATTAAATTCCTGAAGTTCTTTGGCAGAAAAACACTTGTTATTTTTACCGGTTGCGATATCAGGCTGCCTGAAAAAGTTGAGCGGTTCAAATGGAATCCGTGCCGGAATTGCAGTGATGAATACAAATCTTTTGTTGGCTGCGTACTTGCATCAAAACCCGGAAAAATAAGTAATATCGAAAAAACTTTTGATATACTGGTAAGCGCAGAAGAAGCTGCCGGTTCACTGAACAGAAAATATCATACAACACTATTTCCGGTGGATATAACCAAATTCAATTACACAGGTGTAAACCCGGGCAGAAAGCTTAAGATACTTCATGCTCCTTCAAACGAGGAATACAAAGGTACTAAATACATTAACGAAACGATAAAAAAGCTGCAGGGTGAATATGAATTTGACTACAAAACAATAAGCAACGTAAAAGCCGAAGAGCTATATAAAGAAATTGAAAACGCAGATCTGGTAATTGACCAGATGCTTGTTGGATTTTACGGACTGCTTTCAATTGAAAGTATGGCCATGGGTAAGCCTGTTGTATGTTATATCAGGGAAGATATAATGGAAAGTTCCCCCGCTGATATACCGGTAATAAACGCAAATCCTGAAACACTTTATTTTAAATTGAAAGAGATACTTCAGAATCCCGCTAAACTGATAGATATCGGAATCCGCTCAAGAGAGTACATTGAAAAATACCACGACGCAGCAAAAATAGCTAAAGAATATTATAAGCTACTTGAAAAGGAAAAGTAAAATTGCTTAAACGTTTTTTCAAAGAAACACTGATATACGGTTTAAGCACGTATATTCAAAAATTCATCGGGGTATTTCTGCTGCCGCTTTACACCGCTTTACTTACCCCGGAGGACTACGGTATTCTTGATCTGCTTGGAACTGTTGCAATTATCAGTATTTACCTGGTAGTTTCCGGCACTGATTCATCCTTAAGCTATTATTATTTCAGAAAAGAACATCTTAAGGAGCGGCCTGTGATGGTCTCTTCAACACTCTTTATCAGAATAACTTTTGCGGCTGCCGCGTTCATACTGGTTGGGGCACTATCACATAAACTTACTTTTCTTATCTTCGGCAAAGACTATTCACTTTTCCTTATATTAACAGGTATTTCACTTGCCGTTCAATCTATCTATTCATTTTTCACTGATCTTATCAGGTTTGAAAAGCGCCCGTGGATCTTTACATGGGTATCTGTTTCAAATTTGCTGATAAATATCGGGCTTAACATTTATTTTATCCTCATACTCAAAAAAGGTGTGTGGGGCGCCATAATGGCAAGTGTTATCTGTTACGGTATAATGGCGGCATTCACAATTTACTATGTGTTCAGCAGGTACGGCATACATTTTTCATTCAGCTGGGCAAAGAAAATACTTGCCTACGGCAGTCCGCTGATAGGCACGGCTTTTGCCGTGTGGATACTCACAACCACAGACCGCTATTTCCTGGCTCATTACAGGAACATAGCAGATATTGGCATTTATGCCGTTGGATTCAAGCTTGCATCATTCCTGGGACTCGTCTCCGGAGCGTTGCAGATGGCATGGTCACCTTATGCGATGGATATACAATACGAGCCTAATGCAAAAAAGATCTACGCAAAAGTATTCTTCATATATTTCGTTGTGAATATCCTCGCTGTTTTTTTCATTTCGATGTTTTCCATTGATCTGCTTAAAGTATTTACACAACCGGCATATTATTCAGCAAAGGCAGTTGTGCCGTTTTTATGTATGAGCGTGGTTTTTTTCAGCGGGTATTTCATTGTATCGATCGGTATTGCGGTAACAAAAAAGGCGCAGCATACTATCTGGATAACACTTACAGCGGCAGCTGTAAATATTGCAATGAACTTCCTGTTGACTCCCGCAATCGGCGCTGTTGGAGCGGCGCTATCAATAATGTCAGCAAATTTCCTGATCTTCGTACTTACGCTATCGGTTTCACAGAAACTGTATCCTGTTAACTATGGATACATTACTGTTGCGGCTTTATTTTTGCCGGCGGCGGCAATTGTGGCAGTAAGTTACTACTATGACCTGGCACTTGTTTACAGGATACCGCTTGCGGCGCTGTACTTTGCCGCTGCTTCTGTGTACCTGTATTTTAACCTGAAAAATTCTGACGAAATGAAAATGCTGATAGGTAAAATAAAAAGTATGGGTTCAAAAGGCAGGTCCGCAGATACAAAACCGGGGGAATAGAAAACAAATAGCAGGCTCCGGTTATCAGATCTTCTGGACCCTGACCTGCATTATCCGGTTGCCGGATTTTTTAGTGATAACAAAACTCATTCCCTTATAATCAATTCTTTCATAAACCTCGGGTATATGTCCAGTAACCTTCTGCAAAAAGCCGTTAAGTGTCTGGTAATCAGGGTCTTCCGGTATAGCCGTTTTAAACCGGGAATTAAAATTCTCAATTGAAATTATCGGGTTCACAAGATACACGCCGCTTTTTTCATTAACAACTTCCTGCGTTTCATCAACATCATATTCATCCTGAATTTCACCAACGATCTCTTCAATGATATCCTCAATGGTAACCAGTCCTTCTACACCGCCGTATTCATCCACTACAATAGCCATGTGTACTTTGCTGCGCTGCATTTCCTTAAGCAGGTTGCCAATCTGTTTTGTTGAAGAAACAAAAAACGCGGGGCGTATAATATCCTGCAGGGCAATTAGCTCCCTGTGTTCAGAAGCAGAAATAAGATCCTTGGTATAAATAATGCCAATAATATTATCAATGGTTTCTTTGTAAACCGGAATTCTTGAAAAACCTTCTTCTGTAACGATCTGAAAAATTTCTTCCCTGGAATCTTCCAGGTTAATAGCGATCATATGGTTCCTTGGAACCATGATCTCGCTCACCTGCTTATCGTTGAATTCAAATATCTTTTCAATGAGCTGATGCTCGGTCTGGTCGATAGCGCCTGATTTCCGGCCTTCGGTTATGAGCAGGCGCAGCTCTTCTTCTGAGTGAAACCTCTCTGATTCCGTAACCGGCTGCATCCCGAACATTCTGAGTATTAAATTCGCTGCGCCGTTAAGGAACCATATGAACGGTTTAAATACCAGATAGAATATATTAAGCGGGTTAGCTACAAACAGAGTGGTGGCTTTTGCGTACCTGATAGCCATGGATTTTGGGGCAAGCTCGCCAAGTACTATGTGAAGGAACGTTATAAGTACGAATCCTGTAATAATAGAAATTGTGTGAACTACGTTCGGGTTATCGATACCCAATGCAGTCATTAACGGAGCGAGGATCTTAGCCGTAACCGGTTCACCTATCCAGCCAAGCGCAAGTGATGTAATTGTTATACCAAGCTGCGTAGCTGATAAATATTCATCAAGGTGAGATATCAGTTTCATGGCCATTTTAGCGCGGCTCTGTTTTTCTGCCAGGGTTTGTATTTGGGTCGATCTTACTTTTACAATTGCAAATTCTGCTGCCACAAAAAAAGCGTTGGCCAGCACCAATGCCGCTACTGCCAGTATTTCAAAAAATACGCTGCCTAAATACATTTACCGTGCATTAACTTTACAAAAATTTACACTAAATCCCGAACTTTTGCTCACTTTTTTTCCTGTAAATACATTATTTTCACTGTAAATATAACAAATATACTAATCAAAATATACTGCACTTTTAAAATACAGTGCATACACCGAAAGGAAAGGTCTGAAAATGGCAGAAATCACTCCAAATTCACAGCAAACAAAAACAACTGTAAATCTTGATAAATACTCAAAAACCGTGCTTACGGTCATAGCGGTTTGTCTGCTTCTTATAACAGTTAACATTTATTTTACACCCGGGGATGCAAATGCGTACGATACTGTACAGGATGTGAATATAAGGTCCATAGGCGGTTCATCCGTTTCAGGCGGTTATATGCCGGTTGATCTGCAAAGGATAGATGGAAGCTCAAGCAAAAGCCTGAGGGTTGATATCAGCTCAGTGAACGGGAGATCTGTCTTCGGTGATAAAATTCCGGTTGATATACAGGGTGTGAACGGTCAGTTCATAATAGGCAGCGAGCTGCCCGTCAAGGTGAGGTAAAATAGCAGATTTAAATGTTCTTTATCACTTTAACCTGTTTTATTGTATTACGCTGCTTGGCGGCCACAATGAAAGTCAATCCCCCGTGATCTATCCTTTCGTAAAGCTCGGGAATGTGACCCGTCACGTAATATAAAAAACCTCCAAGAGTATTGTAGCCTTTATCCAGAGGGATAGAGGCTTTGAATTTTTCGTTGAACTCCGTAACGGGTATTACCGGGTTCACCAGGTATTCCTGATTCTTTCCTTTGATAATATCAGGTGATTCGTTATCATATTCATCCATTATCTCGCCGGTTATCTCTTCAATAATATCTTCCATTGTTACCAGGCCTTCAACACCGCCATATTCATTCACTACTATACCCATATGCACTTTGTGCTTCTGGAATTCCCTTAGCAGTATGCCGATGTTTTTTGTTTCATTCACAAAATAAGCGGGACGGATTATATCACTTAGTGAAATGAGCTGTTTATGTTCGGATGCTGAAATGAGATCTTTGGCGTAAATGATACCAATGATGTTATCAATTGTATCTTTGTAAACGGGAATTCTGGAATAACCCTCTTCAGTAACAATTTCATAAATCTTATCGCGCGGTGCGTCAATATCCAGAACGATCATACTTCCCCTGTGCACCATAATTTCTTTGGCAAGCTTATCGTTAAAATCGAAAATTTTCTCTATGAGCTGATGTTCGGTCTGATCAATAATACCTGTTCTTCTGCCTTCGCGTATTACCTGCCTGATTTCTTCTTCTGTATTTATTCCGCTATCGTTCAGCAAGGGTTTAATGCCCATTAAGCGGATAATCAGGTTTGCTGAGATATTCAGCAGCCATATGAACGGTTTGAATATTTTATAAAATATTATGAGCGGGTAAGAAAGCCAGAGCGCAGCTCCCAGGTATTTTCTTATTGCGAATGCTTTTGGAGCAAGCTCGCCAATTGTAATGGTAAAATACGTTATGATGAGAAGCCCGAAAATAACAGCAAGGGTTTGGCTGAAAGAATCAGAAATACCGAGCGAAATGAACACGGGCTGCAGCAGGTTAATGAAGATATCTTCACCAACCCAGCCAAGCAGCAGGTTTACAAAAGTAATACCCAGCTGCGTAGCGGAAATATACCGGTCAAGATCACTAATTACGGTTTTAGCAAGTTTTGCCTTTACATTTCCTTTCCGTACCAATGCGTCAATTTCCGCTGTACGAACCCTGATAATGGCATACTCAGTTACCACAAAAATTGCATTAACAAGTATGAGAATAGCTATTAATAGTGCCTGTGTTAACAAAATGAAGTATTAAAATTAAGTATAAAAAGCCTTTTTGATTACACACCCTCTCGCTCGGGCGTGACAAGCTGGCCAGCCTGCGGCTGCCCACCCCTCACAAGAGGGAAATGAAGCCATGTTCCTGAACTCTGTTTGAGAATGCTGCTGTTTGAAATCGTTTCTGATCAATACAAAATCCTGAATTTGATAGTATGATCAATTTCTTTCAATTCATTTATCACTTTCGGGTCATACTTTTTGCTGATATCGGTTATCACATAACCTATCTGTTCATTGGTTTTTAGGTACTGCCCTATTATATTGATTTCGTGCTCCGCAAAGATCGAGTTAATCCTTGCCAGAATGCCGGGCACGTTTTGGTGAATATGAATAAGCCTGTGCGCATTCTGAAATGAAGGAAGCTGAATATTCGGGAAATTCACGCTGTAATACGAATTCCCGCTGTTCACAAAATCTATGATCTTTCGCGGCACAAAATTCGCAATATCCCGCTGTGCTTCATCTGTGCTGCCGCCAATATGCGGGGTCAGTATAACGTTAGGCAGGTCTTCAAGTCCGCTGGCGAACTTTTCATCATTGCTGATAGGTTCATACGGGAATACATCGATCGAGGCACCCCTTACTTTCCCGCCAAGAATATTGGCTTTTAACGCTTCTATATCCACCACAAATCCCCTGCTTAGGTTTAGGAAGATCACCCCCTGTTTCATGCTGCGGAATTCTTTTTCACCAATGAGGTTAGTATTTTGCTCACTGCCATCAACATGGATTGTTATGATATCTGATTTCCTGAGCAGCTCTTTTAAAGAGTGGCATTTCCTGGCGTTACCCAGGGCAAGTTTTTCAAGAGTATCATAGTAATAAACTTCCATACCCATATCTTCGGCCAGCACAGAAAGCTGCGAACCTATCTTTCCGTATCCGATAATTCCGAGTTTTTTACCTCGCACTTCGTAGCTGCCTGCTGAGGATTTATCCCAAATGCCCTTGTGCAGATTCTTACTCTTATCCAATATTCCGCGCATAAGCATAATAATTTCACCCAATACAAGCTCAACCACGCTGCGCGTGTTGCTGAACGGCGCGTTGAATGCGATAACTCCACTGCTTAGGCAGGCATTCAGGTCAATCTGATTTGTACCAACGCAAAATGCGCCAACAGCCAATAATTTTTTCGCCTTTGAAATTGCTTTCTGCGATACAACCGTTTTTGAACGGATACAAAGTATTGAAACATCTTTTATCTTATCTGCAAGTTCATCTTCGGTTAAACTTTTATTTATGACCTCTACACTATAACCTTCCTGTTTAAAGAGTTCGTGCGCATCCTTGTGAATATTTTCCAGCAGCAATACTCTTATTCTGTTCTTGGGATACGAAATGTTCATTGGTAATTTTGTCATATATAAAAATTCATCAAAGCTCGGGGTTACGTGATCGGCTTTTTCCATTACATTATGCCGCTCAATATTTTCAGTGAAAGCATAGAATCTGCTTATCAAGCCGGACTGCTTCAGTTCATAATCGGTGTAACCATCGCCAATTGCGATAAGCTCCCCCTTTAACTTAAGGGCTCTTACCTGTTTTACCTTTCCCCCGCTTTGCGAGAGCAAATTTCTCTTATCAAACCCGGTGATGTTCCCTTGTTTATCAAATGTAAACGTATTGGCAAAAACATTGCCCGCAGGTATGCCGAATTTTTTTACAACCGGAATAATATAATCTTTGAAACCGCCTGATATTACAAAAATATTAGATGAATTTTTTTTAAAAAATGCTAAATTAGAGGTTATAGAAGAAGATACCTGATTATTGAGCCTTTTGATCAAGGAGTTAATATGTGTTTTATTTGCATTTAACAGCTTGATCCGTTTTGCAAGTGACTCATTAAAGAGCACCTTCCCGTTCATGGCGTCATTTGTAAGCCCGGTGATCGTATTGAACATTTCTTCGCTGCGCGGGTGGTTTTTGAAAGCAATAGCCGCAAGTTCATCAAGGGCTTCTACCTTAACAAAGGTGCTGTCAAAATCTAAAATAAAATATAGGTCAGTTTGCATAAACAAAAATGACCGGCCCTTTATAAGCCGGTCATTTTAGGAAATATTTAATTAGAATTATATATTAATAATATCATTATATACAACAAAAGCCATAAAAGCCATTAACACAATGAATCCCACATTCTGCACAACGATCTGAACTTTGTGCGAAACCGGCTTTCGGAAAATTCCTTCATAAAGCAGGAACATAAAATGACCGCCATCAAGCGCAGGGAAAGGCAGAATGTTGATAATAGCAAGTGTGATAGAAAGCATAGCCATAAAACCAAGGAATGAAAGGAAACCGCCTTCAGCTGATTGACCTGCGTACTGAGCAATTTTGACCGGACCGCCTACAGCCTTACTGAAAGCTATATCACCCTTTATGATCTTCCACATTGATTTTACAAACAGCACTACTCCGTAGTGCCAGAGGTCGTTAAAGCCCTGGGGAATTGCACTTATTACGTTATAGTCAATATTTTTTACAACTCCGGTATATTTACCAATACCAATTCCAACAGTACTATCAGCTGCAGGTTTGATGTTACCATTCATTATTGAACCGTTTCGGTTCCAAGTTACAGCTATATCTTTGCCGGCGTTGCTTCTGATAATATCAACAAATTGCTGTGAATGTAAAACCGGGTTACCATTGGCTTCGGTAATAATATCACCCTTCTGTAAACCGGCATCCTTAGCAGGACCGGTTTCTGCAACCTGCTGTATCATGGGCTCCATCTGTGTTGGGAAAATACCGAATGTTCTTTCATTAAGATCAACCATTTCTGATTTGGGAATGAAAATTTTCTGCTTTACGGGTCCCATTGCGACATCCAGGGTAATATCCTCACCCATACTTTCAATAAAAAGATTTCCGCGAACGTCATCCCAATACTGAACGGGTAAACCGTTAATGGCTTCAATTTCTGTTCCGGGGAGTATTCCATGCTTCATCGCTATAGAACCCGGCGAAACATAACCGACCATTCTTGTTTCCATCTTCTGTTTCCCTTCGGAAAGGTTGATGGTATAAAATATAAAGAATGCGAGCAGGGTGTTCATGATAACGCCTGCGGTAATAACGAACATTCTTTGCCAAACGGGTTTTGAGCGGAATTCCCACGGCTGAGGCGCCTGGTTAACGAAATCTTTATCCATACTTTCATCTATCATACCTGCAACTTTCACATACCCGCCTAAAGGGAACACGCCAAGGCCGTACTCGGTATCACCTTTTGTAAATTTAAAAATGCGCAGGTTAAAAAAATCGAAGAAGAGGTAGAATTTATCCACTTTCATTTTGCAGAGCTTTGCCGCGGCAAAGTGACCGAACTCATGTACAAATACAAGTATTACGATCGTTATAAGAAAATAAAGAATTGTGCTTACTACTTCCATATTATTTTGTTTTTCTCCTTATGCATGCTGAATTTCAGGGAAACATCATGCTGTGTATCTGATTAAATACTATTTTATTTTCAATAATTTTAAGCAAGCTCTAAAGCCGCTTCATAAACAAACTTTCTCGACCAGCTATCAATTCCAACAATACTTTCAAGGCTGGGTGAAACGTGGTTTTCATGCTTATCCAATGCGCTTTTGATAAGCGCGGGGATATCTATAAATCTTATTTTACCCTTTAAGAAAAGCTCGACTGCGGCTTCATTTGCCCCATTCAACACTATTGGATACGATCCGCCTGCTTTTATTACATCATAAGCCAGCTTCAAACACTCAAATTTTTCAAGATCGGGCTCTTCAAATGTAAGATTTTTCAGCTGTTTAAAGTCCATTCTTGGAAAATCTGATCTTACCCTTTCAGGATAAGTAAACGCGTATTGTATGGGTACTTTCATATCCGGTACGCCAAGCTGCGCTTTTACGGAACCGTCGCTGAATTCAACCATTGAATGAATAATGGACTGCGGATGGATCAGAACTTCGATATTTTCAGCTTCTATATTGAACAACCATTTAGCCTCAATAATTTCAAATCCTTTATTCATTAATGTGGCTGAATCAATTGTGATCTTACTGCCCATCACCCAGTTAGGATGCTTAAGAGCCTGCTCAACAGTAACGTTGGGCATTTCTTCTTTGGTGAACTTCCTGAATGGGCCGCCGCTCGCAGTTAAAATAAGTTTCGTCACCTGCTTCATCGGTTCACCCTGCAGGCATTGTAAAATTGCGGAGTGTTCGCTATCAACCGGCAGAAGGTGTGCTTCGCTGCCGCGAAGCATTGAATAGATAAGCTCACCTGCAACTACCAGCGATTCTTTATTGGCAAGGGCTATATCCTTGCCGTGCTTGATCGCTTCGGTAGTTGGTATCAGCCCGCTGAAGCCAACAAGCGCATTTACAACAAGCTCAAAATCATCCCGCGATGCGATTTCATTGATTCCAGCCTGCCCGCAAAGAATTTCGCACTTATGATCTAAAGATCGTGACTTAAGATCGTTAAAACTTGCTTCATTAAAAATTACCGCGGCTTTCGGCTTGAATTCTTCGATTTGCGCAGCAAGAAGCTCAACATTTGAGTTGGCAGAAATGTACTTAACCGAAACGGGATACCCGTTACGGTTTAAATTTCTTACTACTTCGAGCGTATTTTTACCAATTGAACCTGTAGAGCCTAAAACGGCGATATTCTTCATTATAGCGTATATATTTGGTAATTTAGCGTTTATTTATGAAAGTTAACATGCTAATTTTCGAGAGTGTGAATATGTGCAAGATATATACGAACGTGCCTCACTCATTGGATGAATCAGGGTTAATCCGATGAATTTTACAGCTTACTTGTTCCCAAGCTTCCGCTTGGAAACACGTTGTGATCAATGCTTCCGCTGTGATCAAAAAAAATGAAGCTGGAGCTTCACAATCAATTTCCGTCCTCAAGCCGAAGCTTGGGACGGAGTGAAAACATGCATCGTCAGAGCCCTGCAGGGGCGACATTAAGGAAAGAGTCTCAAATTAATAATTTTTAATAAATGTATTGTAAAAAAATGATTAATTTAATATGTTAATTGTAACCTAAAAAATAACAGCATGAAAAGACTATACATTTTCCTTTCATTTATATTATTACTTGGTCCAGATAAAACCCATTCACAGGATGGCTGGTTTTGGCTAAATCCATTGCCACAAGGTAACTGGCTAACTGATGTTGAATTTACTTCAAGCAATACCGTGTATGTTTCCGGTTACGGCGGTACTATGATGAAATCAACTAATAATGGGGTAACCTTTTCGGTAATGTCAAACAATGAATGCGGAAAATCGATAGTTTTTATTAATGAGCTTACTGGATTTTCCAATTCAACGAACGGAATTTTAAAAACTACGAACGGCGGAAATAACTGGACGTATATACCAGCGCCTGTAGATTCAGTAAATGATTTCAGTACTTCACCACAAATCATACTTTATGGCTTAAAAAATAATAAAGTTTATATAAGCAATGATCTTGGAGAAAACTGGAACTTGAGCCTTACAGCCTTTTCTGATAATATATTTTATTCACTTCACTTCCCGGTAAACAGTATTGGTTATGTTGTAGGATATAAACCGACTGTATTTAGCAGCAGCAGGATACACAAAACAACAAACGGCGGCTTAACATGGGATACGATTCAGGTAAATTTCAGGTTCAGGTCTAAAGGAGTATATTTCCTGAATGCTCAAACAGGTTTTGTATCAACTTTTGCGAACAGAAACCTGTTATTAAAAACCACTAACGGCGGAGTGAGCTGGGATACTGTATATAATTTCATGAATAGTACTACCGGAGAAATAAAGTTTTTCGATCAGAATAACGGTTACATCAGAGGAAGCAGTGATACTTGGCTAACTACCAACCAGGGCAGTAATTGGACGTATTCTTATAAATCCAAAAATACTTTTCTTAAAAACTTTAATGATGGTATAGGACTTGATAGATTTTTTTTATTCAGAACTACAAATGGCGGAACTAACTGGTTAGACTTAACAAGCGGATTTATGGATAGTTTTTATGATGTGACTTTTATTAATTCTAATACCGGTTTCACAGGTGGAAATAATTATATTTATAAAACTACAAACAGCGGAATGAACTGGACTACGTTTAATTTGGGATTACAAATATACAATGGCGTCAATAATATAATGTTTCTGAATCAAAATACAGGATATGCCGGCATAGATGGCGGTCAAATCGCAAAAACCACTGATTGCGGATTGAACTGGGTAATCACTCAAACTGTTACTAATGATCATTTATACGGAATGTCATTTCCTTCTTTAGATACCGGATATGCAGTTACTAAATGGGGCTCTACCGTTAAAACAACAAATGCTGGAATTGATTGGACTTACATGAGCTCTGAATCAGAAAGAGCTTACGAAGATGTTATATTTTCAAATAATCTAACAGGATATCTTGGTGGTTATGCACATGATTCAGATAAAGCGATCATTAAAAAGACACAAAACGGCGGGATTAACTGGATAAACATATTTCTGGATTCAATGACTATTATAAATGATTTATGCCTGTCTCCCGAAAATGACTTATATGCAGCAGGCTATTTCTTAAATAATAGCGTTTATAATGGCGTTATATACAAAACCACAAATTCAGGAAAGACCTGGTTGTTTAACAGATTTCCAAACAGGATTTCTTCAATTCATTTCTCTTCAGAAATGACCGGTTATGCTTCAGCAGAAAATAACATTATGTACAAAACCACCAATGGCGGCGAAAACTGGTTTGCAACATATTGTGTTAACTATTTCAGTTCTTATGGTTTGTATTTCTCAAATGATAACACGGGTTATGCTGTGAGTCCGTACGGCCAAATCATCAAAACCACAACGGGTGGCGGTGTGCTAATCAGCGTTGAGCCGGAAAATTATGTTGTACCTCATACATATAATTTGTATCAAAATTATCCCAATCCATTTAACCCCACTACAAAAATAAAGTTTGATATTCCCAAAGCTATGAATGCTTCGCTTAAAATTTACGATATATTGGGAAGAGAAATTTCAGTTATAGTAAACGATTTCCTTATCCCCGGCACTTACGCATTTGATTTTTCAGGCAGCGATCTTTCAAGCGGAGTGTATTTTTATGTTTTAACAGGCGAGGGATTTATTGAATCAAAAAAAATGCTGCTGGTGAAATGAGGATGTAAAAATGTTGTCTTAGTGGTAAATTACTCATCCAGGTAAGTCTGACTTTTATGAAAACTAATGTCATCCTTGCCTCTGAAATTAAGAGTTCTAAAACGCTGTTGTTGAGAGAAATACTTCTATAGCAGTTGCCAAAATTTTTGTAACTCGTATCGCTGATTCGAGTCAAATCGAAACAGTGCGCGCCCGCCTCTGACGTGGTTTCGATTTACCTAAGTTGTTAAACGCCGTCGTTGGTGTTCTCACCAACGACAAAACTTTCTGGATTGCAGAAATAATTACTGCCGAAAGCAACAAAAAAATTAAGCTGGAATTTATTACTGTGCATTCACCCTGAAATTAATATGTAATTTTAGCCGTTTACAGTTAGTAACAAGCGAAATATGTTCATTGTATATATTATTAATATTAAATACATTTGGCGCTTAATTAAGAAAATTTCGGTTAACAGGTCAATTTGAAATACAAAGTAATCTTCCTTTTATCAGCAGTTTGCGGAGTTTTAGCATTAAATTCAATCAATTTTATGGGGTGTGATTCCGGCACAACCACCCAGCTTGGTGAACCGGTAAGTTTCAACCGTGATATTCAGCCCATACTGGCAGAAAACTGCAGTTTTCCGGGATGTCATAATTCCACCGATAAACAGGCGGGATTTGATCTCACAAGCTGGGAATCAACCATGCTTACCGGCTCAACTTTCGGCGCGGAAATAATTCCTTACAACGCGAGCTGGAGCCACATGGTAAAACATATCAACAGAATTGATACAAATATTTCCCCTTTTCTGGAACCGTTAATGCCGCAGGCATTAATGCCATATTCAAATGGTATGCCGCTTCCGCCAAATCAGTTAATGAAAATTGTTGACTGGATAAATCAGGGTGCAAAAAATGATAACGGGCAGGTCGCGTTTCAGAATATCACCAATAAAGCATTTATTACCAACCAGGCAAGTGATTTTGTCGCAGTGGTAAATCTGGATAACAATCATTTGGTCAGATTAATAGATGTTGGAGGCAGAGATAACGCCACGCAGCCGCTTGACGCGCCGCATGTAATTACAATTGATAACCAGGGCAGGTATTTTTATGTAAGTTTAATTGCTGAAGGATACCTTGAAAAATATGACGCTATGACTTACCAAAGAGTTGGCAGAATGTATGCGGGGAATTCACCTGCACACATTATTCTTTCCAATGACGGCACCCGTGGCTGGTACACCAATTTTGACGCTACTCTGGCTCAGAAGGAAATGAAAGAGTTTGATACCCAGTCTATGACAATTACCCGGGTTATAGAAGAATTCCGTATGACAATGCCGCATGGGTTAAGACTTACCCGCAGTGAAGAATACGTGTTAATGGCTACCGAAGGCAGCGAGTTTTTTTATATAATTCAGGCATCAACGGGGCAGATACTGGATACATACCCGGTTGACCCATCTGTACCGCCAAATGGAATTGGGACAAATAATTTTGTACCTTACCAGATCGCCATAACACCGGATGATAAATTCGCGTATATAACCTGTCTAAAATCGAACGATGTAAGAGTGTTTGATCTTGTGAACAGGGCTTTTATTTTAACCATACCGGTCGGTTTAAATCCGCTTGCGCATGAGATTTCTCCTGATGGCAGGTGGTGCTATGTACCTAACCGGAACAGTAATTCAGTTTCTGTGATTGATCTTACAACCAATACAGTTGTTAAGACCATAGCAAATGTTGGCGCGCAGCCGCATAAGATCGATTTTACCGCCGATGGCAGGTACGCGTATGTTACATGTGAATCAGTAAGCGGCGGATTTGTACACCATCCGCCTAATTCCGGTAAAACACCGGGCACAACTGCTGTGATAGATGTGTGGGCAGGACACAACAAAATAAAGGATATCGAGATGGCTTCTTTCCCGGCGGGGATATGCATTACACCCGGTTTAGGAAATTAGAAAAAATAAAACACACCCCGCCTCAACTGCGGCGTGCCACCCCTCTCAAGAACTGAGAAACCAGTCAAGGGGGAATTAGTTAAGTAGTTTAATAAAATTTGAAGAACATTTTGAAAATAATCAGTCCTCCCGTAATATTACTGCTTGCAGTTATATTTTATTCCTGCGGTGATTCCGGCACAACAGCTCCGCAGAACAGCGCTTCATTAACGGTCAGCAGGCTTGAGCCAATAGATAAGAATGTAACAGGCACTTATGAACTTTGGGGCAGTATAGCAACCGGGCATGACCACGGCGAGAACGCCTACAGAAGCATGGGCAGATTTGCAGTAAGTAATACGGGAACAATTACCGATACTTCCGGGAATCCGTTTACCCCTGGTTTGGGCAGAATAGGAAACATAAATGATGTTGAAGATATTATTGTTACCATTCAGCCGCCGGGCTACAATGATACAATACCCAGTAACATAAAAATAATAGGCGGTTCAAAACAATTAAGCGGCGGAACCCTGGTATTTGATCTTACAATGAGCTACACAGATATACTTCCGGTATCATCTCAGTTTTCTGCGGCAACAGGCAGTTATATACTTGCTTCGCCAACAACCGGAATGGCATCATCTGATTACAGGCGCGGTATTTGGTTTACTAAAGATACAACAGGCGGCACAGCAGGCTTAAGCCTGCCAAACCTGCCTGATACAACGGAATGGACATACCAGGCATGGGTTATTGATAACGCAAACAACGCGTATATATATAATATTGGCAGGTTCAATTCACCGCAGGCCCGGGATAACAACCAGCAGTGCGAAAACCTGGGCGGCTTGATTTGGAACGTGCCCGGCCACGATTGGCTGCAGGCAAACTGCCCGGGAACAATACCCGATATAACCAATCTGGAAAATAACTACAGTGTTTTGATAACCCTTGAGCCTAGATACGAACAAGGACAGGCACTCGGTTTACCGTTTTATATAAAACTATTTTCCGGTAATATTGGAACCGTATCTTTCGGTTCAATGCAGGTACTTGTTAACGGATTTTCTTCAACTGTTCCTTCGGGGCAGGTAAGGCTTTCAGCAAATTAACAGGCTCAATAATTACTATTTATCCATCTAAACCATATCCAGATGAAAAAAGCGATACTCTTTTTGCTTGTATTGTTTGCGGCCGGCAGTGATCTGCTTTCGCAGGCAGTAATGAATATGACCCTTATATCACAAAAGAATGAACATAACGCGGGCGGCACCCCCGCCGGCTGGCACTACGCTTCCTGCTGGGGATGGACATCACCCGCCGGAAGAGAATACGCCATTTTAGGCTACTGGAACGGCACAGCCGTTTATGATATAACCGACGGCAATAATGTTGTACAGTGCGATACTATCCCGGGCCCCACTTCGTTTTATGGCTACAGAGAGTTTACCGTTGTGGGACACTATCTGTATATTGTATCTGAAGGTTCAGGCGCAAACCAGGGTTTGCAGATAGTTGACCTTCAGTACCTGCCTGATTCATTGTATCATGTTAAGAACTGGACATTTGCCGGTTACACTACAACACATACTATAAAGAGCGATGGTAATTACTTATATCTAAACGGCGCGAATTATAACGGCGGAGGTCTGGTGATACTGGATATCTCTGATCCTGAAAATCCAGTGAAGCGCGGCAACGGACCCGCGCCATACTCCCATGATTGCTTTATTAAAAATGATACTGTGTACGCCGCTAACATTTACAACCCGAACAGTAAAATGTCTATTATTAGTGTTACTGATAAGGATAACCCTGTACTTGTTGGACAGTTCAGTTACCCGAACCCGGTTTGCCATAATGTATGGTTCAGCGATAACCGCCGGTGGCTGTTAACAACAGATGAAGGCGGCTCAAATCATTTGCGTATTTGGGATGCGGCAAATCTCGCAAACATAACATTGGTTTATGAATATATTCCATATGAAACGGCAATGGTGCATAACGCCTATTTTAAGGGTGATACCATCTTTATGTCGCACTACCGCGCGGGAATAGTTGCGCTCGATATCAGTACGCTTCCGGCACAGCCGACTGTAATAGGTTACTATGATACATATCCAGGCTCAGGGTTAGCATACCAGGGCGCGTGGAACGTATTTCCATATTATCCTTCGGGCAGATTTATAGGCAGCGATATTAACACAGGATTATATGTATTGAGATTCGGCGACCCTATTGGCATCAGTCACAACGGCACTGAAGTGCCGGAAGGATTTGCACTCGAACAAAATTTCCCCAATCCATTTAATCCGGTTACCAAGATCAGATTCAGTATTCCCAAAAATAATTCGGGTGTTTCATTCAATACAAAGCTTGTAGTTTTTGATGCTGCAGGGAAAAAGGTTAAAACACTGGTTGAGCAAAATCTTAATGCCGGTAATTATACTGCTGAGCTTGATGCTTCTTCGCTTGCAAGCGGGATATATCTTTATTCCCTTGAAGCGGGATCATTTAAGGAAACAAAGAAGATGGTTTTGATTAAGTAAGTTTGGAATGTGAAAGGTAAAATGTGGAATGTGGAATGTGGAATATCAAATATTAACCGAATGAAATAAAACTTAAAAAAAGATAATTGAAAAAGCCTGGCAATTACAAATTGACAGGCTTTTTTGTTTACTTTATATATTCCTTACTTTACCAATATCATCTTTTTAGTTGATGTAAATTTCTCTGTTCTAAGGGTATAGAAATATACACCGCTTGGCAGATTTGAAGCGTCAAATTCGTATGTATATTCACCCTTTGGCATATTTTTGTTGATAAGAAGAGCAACCTCGCTTCCCCGGATATCATATACTATGAGCCTTACATAATCAGCCTTTGGAATTGAGATTTTTATGCTTGTTACAGGATTAAATGGATTAGGGAAATTCTGTCCCAGTGAAAAACTTTCAGCAATCTCGCTGTTATTTACAATCCCTATAGGTATGTTAGCAGTGCTGATTTCAAAAATTGATCTGCCATGAGTACCTGCGCACAATATCTGTGAACCTGCATGGTAATTAATATCAAACACAGGCGCGTTTGGCAGGCCGGTTCCAAGGATTGCCCAGCTTGCCCCCAGGTTAGTAGTATAATATACTCCTGCATCACATCCAACGTATAATACTGAATCACGTACTTCATCAACAATGATAGAATTCGCAGGTACATTCAGAAGATTACCGGAAATATTGCTCCAGGTTGATCCATAATTTGTAGTACGGTATATCCTGGTGTTTCTTTCATCAATATTAAAACCACTCAAAGTAACATATGCAATCGCCGGATTGCGGCTATCGCACCTGATATCGGTTACATATCTTTGCGGCAGCGAACCCGTAACATCAAGCCAGTTTGCTCCTGAGTTTGTTGTCACAGAAATTTTTGCATCATCAGTACCTGTGTAAATTACGCGCTGGTTATTGCCTGCCACACCGCTTGTTATACATGTAATTGTACCAAGCCTTCCGTTGGGTCCGCGTGTCAGATCGCCGCTGATCGCAGTCCACGAGGTTCCGCGGTTGGTTGAGCGAAAGATCATGTGGCTTCCTGCGTAAAGTATTGCCGGATCCTGGTTATCAAGTATATAAGGTGTTGACCAGTTAAACCTGCCGCTTAAGCCGTTTGTTATATTACTGAACGAGACCCCGTTATTGGTACTTCTGCCAAGTCCCCCGTTTTGTGAAGCGCAGTAAATTATGTTTGAATTGGTATAGTCAACATGGGCGGTAAAACCATCACCTCCGTATATTACTTCCCAGTTATCTGTTCCGCCGTCAAATGTTATCATTGATCCGTTATCCTGCGTACCGCCAATTTTTCTTAACGGGTTCAGGTGGTCTATATTACTTGCGTAAAACTGTGATATGGGCAGGTCATAACTTTTTGTCCATGGAGCGTTGCCGGTGCCGGTTTTGAATATTCCGCCATCATTTCCGTTTATCAGATTGTTCGGGTTAGCAGGGTTTATCCACAGCACATGCTGATCCGGATGCTGCTGTTCAAAAGATCCGCTGTATGAATTCGTTAAGTTAACCCAGTTCGAGCCATTCGTTGTTCTGAATATATCAACGCTGCCGATATAAACTGTGTTTGGGTTTGTGGGGTCAACTTCGATAAGTCCAAAATACCAGTCAAACCCGGATGATTGAACTCCTGACATTGACATGGTTGCCCAATTGAGTCCTTTGTTGGTTGATTTATATATTCCGCTGATATTATTGCCGGTTGTGGTCTTGAAGATCGAATACACCACATTGGGATTAGATTGAGCAACCGCAATACTTATTCTGCCGGTAGTAGCCGCCGGAGCAGGGATACCCTGCGAAACGCCAAGAAGCTGCCAGTTTGCTCCAGCGTTTGATGAACGATAGAGCCCGCTTGTAATGCCGCCCGTTTTTGATACTGAAGGCGGAGTTCTTACGCGCTCCCACATGGCGGCGTAAACAATGTTAAGATCATCCGGTGAAACCCTTACATCGACGCCGGAAGTGGAATCAGAAACAAACAACACCCTGTTCCAGTTCACCCCCCCGTTTGTTGATTTATAAATGCCCTTATTCTGCCCAAACGACCTGAAAGCCATTACAGACGCGTATAACGTATTGGGGTCCAGCGGGTGAATATCCATGGCGGGAATGTGCAGCGCATCAGTTAAGCCAATCACGTTCCAGGTTTCACCCATATCCGTTGATTTGAGCACGCCAAAGCCGGGGTAAACGTCAATTGCGCTGTTGCCTTCACCGGTTCCGCAGTAAATTATGTTTGGATTTGATGGATGCATAACCAGCGAGCCAATTGAAAGACTGGGCCACTCGTCTGTTTTAGCGCTCCAGTTCATTCCGCCGTTGGTGGTTTTAAATATTCCGCCTGCGGCCGCGCCAATTATAATAATATCCGGATTTGAGGGATTAACGGCAATGGCGGTAATTCTGCCGCCTACGTTATAAGGACCTTTTGATATCCAGTTAAGGCCGGATGTGGGATTATCCATCTGTTCCATAACCTTTTTTCTTCCATAGCCGCGTAAAACTTTTCATAGGGTATATCACCAACGGGAAACGCACGCTGATAAAAAAACCAGTTACCCGGCGCGTTTTTTTTATACCTCAGTACCGCTTCTTCGGAAGTGTTAAAATCTGAAATTATAGAAAACACAATGACAGAAATGACGAGAACAAGCGGAGAGTAAAAAAGTAATTTTCTCATATATAAGTTAAACTACATTAAATTTTTATTGTTAATGTAATTTAAACTAATTTTAAACTAACTGAAATTCAATTTGAAAGCCTCGTAATGGCTGAAAAATTCGATGCTGAGAATCCCGGCTAATTCACCGGTTCATTGTTAACATTGAATCTGCCGGTTACTTCCATACCTTTGCTGTCTTTAACCGCGATCTTTCCGCAAAGTGATTTATCGCTTAACTCGAATATTTCCACACTTCCTATATATTCATTGTTGTAACTTGCGGCAAAGGTTGTACCCTTTGCTGTGTAAATACCGACCGCAATGCTCCTGTGGTCCGCTGATCCATTGGGTTGAATGGTATAAGTACCCGGAACAAGTTTGCTCTGGTCACCGGTAAATATCATTATAACAACCTTGATCTCATCCCCTTTCATTTCTTTGAAGTCTGAATCATCAGCCCGGTTGTAATTTATGAATATTGCCCTGTAACTGTTGTATGTTTTATTATAGTTGCCGTACGCAAAGGTGTGAACGAAACCTGTGATCTCAATATTCCCGTCCTTTACCGCATCAAGGCGGCTATCTGAGCAATCGGCTTGAGAAAATATCCGGGTTGAAAGTATAAAGCAGAAAAAAAATAAATATTTCATATCAATTATTTAATTAAAAGGACACAGCTTATCTTACAATGCATGAATTGGTTGTTGAATTCTCACACAGAAAGATTCAGCTGTTTATTTCATACAATGAAAGGACTGTGTCCCTGAATGTTTTATCAAATTCCTGAAACAAAAGTATCTTTATTGAACTTCGAGAAGATATTTTTCAACTGTTTCAAGAATTTTTTGACCTGCTTTTCTGCTGAATTTCACTTTTTCACCATTCAGTCCGTTCTCTCTGCAGAAAAGCGTGTTTCCCCTGAAATAGTAGATATCAAAGAACTCTTTACTCCCTGCAAAACCAGAACGCTCATAATATACCATTTGATAATCTGAATTGAAAAAGATCTGTTCAGAAACTGAAGCACTGTTAGATGTTGAAATTTTTAATATCCTGTTTTCGTAATAAAAAGCTGTAACTTCGATGCCCTCATCAGTAAGTTTGGTTACTGCTGTTGAGTGAACCAGGTTGTTTTCGGATGTTCTTTTGGCATCATTAACTGATTCAATTTCATTTTCGCTGCAAATACTCTGGCTAAACAGCGCGTGTGAGCCAGTTGCCTGTGTGATGAAGAATAAAATTATTAAAATCAGTTTCATTTTTTTTTAGATTTAATATCAATAAAAGGATATTTAAAAAGCCTGTCAGTAACTCAATTTGGGGGGTACAGAATACTGACAGGCTTATATATATTAATGCTTACGATTATTTCTTTTTTCTGCGAAGCGCAAGCGCTGAAATAGCGAGTCCTGCAAAAGCCATCAGCGGGAATTCCATACCAAAGAGACCGCACTTTTTGCCTTCATTTTTTACGGTTGCGGTCATTTCAAGGTCATTTTTAAGATCAGCAAGTGTTTTTTCATAAATGATCTTCTGTCCGTCTTTTCTTCCGTTTGTTTTCAGAACCTCTGCGGGCAGATCAAACTCATAATTCAGTTTTATATCGCTTGAACCCATGTTTCCTGCATTAGAAGTATCTTTTAGAACTGTATAATTGAAATCCATTCCATCGGTGCCTTCTTTCCATGAAGTTTTCACTTTTTCAAAAGCTTTTGCTGAAGTAAGTTCGTTGATATTTTTGAATGTGAGATCTACTGTAACATGTGTTGTGGAATCATCAAGTTTATCTTCAACTTTTACACTGCTTACATCTGTGTTTGAAGATGAATAATTCTGCTTTGCTTTTGCTTCATCAAAGCTGAAACTGCCAAGCTCTTTGCCTGATTTCAGGTTAGACATTTTTGTCCAGTAATGAACTTTCATTGAACCGGAACCATCCTGTTTAAGTGTGGTTTTCTGTTCAACGTTCACGCAGCCCGCAAGAATAAATGCGAACAATACCAAAATAGACGAAAAAACGAAGAAATTGTTCCTGTGAAAAAATGTTTTTGATCTTTCTGTGTTTGACATTTTTACTCCCTTAGAGTTTTTAGTTTTTAAATACTTACAAATCTAATACTTATATGAATTGAAAAAAAATCAAAATTTATGTAATTTGTTGCATGTTTTTTAATTTGCTTAAATGAACCTGAAAAACCCAAAATATAACCCGTTTTTCATTAGCGATTACTATATTTTTGAGTATTCTGCAGTGCCCCGCGAAGTAAGGAATAAATTCAGGGATAGACTGATGCGGAGAAAAGGAGCGGCTGCTCAGAAAAATATCATGCTCATTAACTTGCTGGATGATCTTACCCGGGAAAAATCGCCGGATGAAAAATTGTCAATTTCTCTGAATGAACCAATAGGTGTCACCAAACGGATGCTTGATTGTCATAAAGCAAGGCTTATCAAAAATTTACGTGAATTCTGTTTCGGTTGGGTAGATATCACAGGCGAAAGTGCCATGGGGAAGATCCGGCGCCGCTTCGCAAAAGGAATGCTTCGAGAAGCAAGATCAGAACTCCTTACCCTGGAAGATGAAATTTTGGCATCCGGGAAGCAAAGAGTCAGGCTGCCTGAATTGTTTGAAATTTCAGAAAAATTGATACAGATCTATAACTACCTGAAAGATAAACGCAGGAGTAACCACTACTATAAACTTTCGGGTGTATATCAACAAAAAATAAAAAAAAGCTTTTTGAAAAATGAGATCAAGGATGATATCATGATAAGGTATCAGCTTATTCAAACCGTAAAATTAATGGCCAACAGGTTTAAAGTTGATAACCTTCAAAAAGCTGTAAAAATTCTTGAAAAGATCTTGCTTCGTTACGGCGATTCATTGGACGCGCAGCATAGAATGAAAATTTATCACCGCCTGGGTTTGCTCTATAATGTTCTTCGCGATAAAAACAGATCACTGAATGCGTTTGAACAGGGAAAAGATCTTGCTTTTCGCGAGGGTCATACCGCCGAGGCTTTGGTATTTGAAAGTTACCTCTTTCTGAGAAAGTTTACCGAGAATAATAAACTTGCGCCCGAGGCATTAAAATTTCACAGGGATAACTTCGGGTTCATAACTGTAAACTACACTGACGTTCAGCAGCTAATGGATTTTGAATTCAATTATTTAAGGTTTTTGATCTTTTCCGGTGGTGAAGAAACAGAAATTATCACTGAGGATTTTGTGAGTAAGCAAATATTGTTTTCCAGAAAGGCGGAGGCATTAAACAGCTGGTATCTTGAGCTTAGCGACCAGCTTTCCAGTAATGTTTATCAATTCTCTGCGGCCGGTAATAATTTCAATATTCAGATAAACAACGCTGTACTCAATGAATTGACAGAATTGAACAGGATGTCAGTTTCCCGCTTTAGCGGGTTATTTTCGCCAAACGCGCTGGTTATATTATATGTAAATATAGCCGAGCAGGAATTCTGGAAAGGTAAGGAGGCAGATTTTGAACTGGCTGAAAATTACATTAAAAAAACTCAGCGCTTTACAAAACTCTATTACATTAATATCAGCGGAAGCTGGGTAAGTTCAACCAAACTGGGGTTAAAGATATTTGAAATGCTCGCAACCGAATCAAATGAGCGGGTTTACAGAAAGTATAAAACGCAAATACTCAAATTCACAGAAACCATTCAAAGTGAAAAACAGAGTTTCAATATTGCTTCAGATCTTGCAAAACTCATTTTTATAGCAAGCAGTATAAATTCTGAGGAGCTGAACAGATTACTTTCTGAGCTGCTTGAACAAATCAGGATAAGGCAGCCTGAAGTACTCAGCTCTCTGATCGGTTGATTCAGTTAATATTTTCAAACTTAGAAAGTCTTTCCTTTATAAGCTTATCAGCTTTTTCAAGGTCAATTTCCGCAGGATCTGAAATACCTTCACTAAGCTCTTGTAATATCGCCTCCTGCAGCCTGCCTCTTTGAAGCGCCGCAGAATAAGGCACTCTTAAGAAAGTGACCATTGAATATTTGGGTATAAATACCTCAGGGTATTTGCTGTAAAGCAGAGTTTCGATCTTCTTTTTCAACTGGAATCGGGCATCAGCAACCAGGTCGCGCATTTCCACGAAGTTTTCCTGCGCAAGGTCCGCTATCGCGTCAGTGTTGACTTTCCTCATCTCTTGATAAGCATTAAATATCTTGTCCCATTCACCCGGGAATTTATCGATGCATTCATTGAGATAAGTGCAGTCTTCAAACGCGGCATTCATGCCCTGCCCGAAAAACGGCACTATTGCGTGAGCTGAATCACCCAACAGCGCGGTTTTACCGTTCATACACCATGGATAACATTTCACTGTTATCAGCGTGCCGGTTGGGTTTTCAAAAAAATCGTTCAATAGCCCAGGCATTAGCCGGATCGCATCGGCAAAGTTTTTTTCAAAAAAACTTTGCACCGCTTTCTTGTTATTTAGAGCTTCAAAACTGTTTTCTCCGCCTAATGCCCTCTCATAAGCCAGGAAAAGCGTACAGGTAAAGCTGCCATCCATATTGGGGAGGGCGATCAGCATAAATGAGCCGCGCGGCCAGATGTGAAGCGCGTTTGTTTCCATTTGGAAATGACCGTTAGCATCCGGTGGAATGTGAAGCTCCTTGTAACCATAATTTTCGTATTCCTGCTTAAAATCGAATCTTGGAACTTTCAGCATTTCCATTCTGACAGGAGATGTTGCTCCGTCAGTCGCAATTGTTACATCTGATGAAATTTCTTCTGCGCCGGTTTTTGTACCATTGTTAAAATGTATGATGTTTTTGTTCAGATCAATGCCTGTGCAGGGCATATTGAAATGAAATTTCACCGAAGGGAATTCTTCGGCAAGATCCATAAGTTTTTTGTTAAGCTCACCCCTTGAAACTGAATTAATGTATTCGCTCATATCCTTGCCGTAAGGCTGCAGCGATGTTGCGCCATCAGGTGAATGTATCATCCTTCCGTACATTGGGATAGATATTTTCTTGATCTCTTCGTAAAGTCCAACTTCTTTCAACGCGTGAATACCACGGGTTGAAAGCGCGAGGTTGATGGATTTACCGGCGCTGATATCAGCTTTGCGCATATCAGGTCGGCGCTCATATATATTTACGCCGTATCCTCTTTTGGCGAGGTAAACTGAGAGCAATGATCCTGCAAGTCCCGCGCCTACAATTGTAATATTTTGCATAATTTATTCTGATAAAAATAAAACCTGCCAGGTTAAAATGTAACTTTTTCTAAGTGAGAACAACAAGCATACTCCTTGAACATTCCCAAACAGGAGTTTGGGAATGAGGGAAGAAATTGTTTATTTAAGTAAATAACAACCTTACAAAATTCCACACATCTTCAAACGTATTGTAGAGCGGAACAGGCGCAATTCTTATCACATCCGGCTCGCGCCAGTCACATATAACACCGGCATCATTGAGTCTTGAATGCAAAGCTTTGCCGCTTTGCTTTGCGCGGATAGATAGCTGGCAGCCGCGTTCGCTTGCCGCGGCAGGAGTAATGATCTCAATATTCCCGTTATTATTTTCATTAATGAGATATTCGGCAAAACCTGTGAGCATCTCACTCTTGGCTCGCAGCGCATCCATTCCCGCTTCATCGAATATATCCAGCGAAGCGCGAAGCGCAGCAAGCTGCAGTATAGGGGGATTGCTTAACTGCCAGCTTTCAACAGTTGGTATTGGCTGGTAATTATGCCCCATCAAAAATCGTGTAGCTTTATCCTGCCCCCACCAGCCCCAGAATTTAGGTATGGTCATATCCAGCAGGTGCTTTTGGTGAACAAATGCGCCGGCAATTGCGCCTGGCCCCCCGTTTAGATATTTGTATGAACACCAAACGGCGAAGTCACACTCCCATTTATGAAGCTCAAGCTTTAAATTGCCGGCCGCGTGGGCAAGATCAAATCCAACCATACAGCCTTTTTTATGAGCGGCAGCAGTTATCTTTTCAAGATCAAACGCCTGCCCGGTATAATAGTTCACACCCGCAAACATCACAAGCGCGATGGAATCACCCTCTTTCTCAATACGATCCAGGAGATCCTCTGTTCTAATTGTAACTTCACCATCACGCGGATTCATTTCCATTAGACACTCAGCTGGATCATAACCGTGAAATTTTATTTGTGACTGCACTGCATAATGGTCAGAAGGAAATGCATTAGCTTCGATCAAAATCTTATTACGCTCTTTTGTTGGCCTGTAAAAAGAGACCATCATAAGATGCAGGTTAACGGTCAGTGAATTCATGTGAACCACTTCATCGGGCTTTGCGCCAACAAGCATAGCGGTTTGCGCGGTAAGGAATTCATGGTATGGAAGCCATGGGTATTTTGCGAGCATGTGACCTTCAACACCCATTTTTTCCCAGTCAAGCAGTTCCTGCTCAACAAAGGCCCTCACTGTTTTAGGCTGTAAGCCAAGTGAATTCCCCGCAAAATAAATTACATCTTTACCCTCTGCGGTTTTGGGAACGTGAAATTTCATTCTGTATGAATGCAGCGGATCGTTTGAATCAAGCTGCATCGCAAAATCTATGTTATTTTCAAATTTCATTATCTTATTTTGCCTTCAGCTGTTCAAGCATTTTCCTGGCATTTTCGTTATTGGGATCTAGCTTAAGCGATTTTTCATAGTACTTAACTGCGTTTTTATTATCACCCGCTACCATACAGCCTTCGCCCATGCTATCGTAAACATTCGCTGATTCAGGGTACTGTTCAATATTCAGTTCAAAGATCTTTATTGCTTCTTTGTTCAAGCCTATCTGAAGCAGCTGGTAACCCAATGCATTTAACTGTGATTCCTTAAAGTTATATTTATCCTCATAGTCGCCGTATAACTCCCAATACGTCTCAATTGCCTTTTCAACATTCTTGTTTACAATTAGAGTCATCATAGTATCCGCAATGGACTTTTTGGGTTTATGACTGCCAAGCAGTTCAACATCAAAAATAAGCGTAGCGTTTGGAGGAATAATTTCACCGGCGCCTCTTTGGCCATACGCCAGATCAGGCGGCAATATGAACCTGAACTCATCGCCGATTCGCATCAGCGCAACGCCTTCATCCCACCCTGAAATTACCTGTTTTGCGCCGAGAGTGAATTCAAACGGTTCTTTCCTGTCGCGGGAAGAATCAAATTTTTTGCCGTCAAGCAGCCATCCTGTATAATGAACTTCGGCAACATTGCCGGATACGGATTTCTTTCCTTTCCCGGATTTTAAAATAATATACTTTAAACCGCTGGGTGTTGTAACCGTATCTCCGCTTTGCGCGTAAACACTGAAAGAAAGGATGAATAAGAATATTATTACTTTTTTCATATCGTGATTGAATTTTTTACAATTATTACCGTAAATTACAAATAGATAATTTAAACTTACAGTCAAAGTTCAATATATTGATAAATGAGTTATATCAGTTTTTTATCAATTAACATATAGTAACATTTTAGGGCTTTAATTAAAAAGATACCTTCCTGCCCTGGATTAAGCAAAAGATTCATGGATCTTCAAACAAACGCTTATTACCCTAAAATATATCAAATAAATCATTAAATTTACGGTTATTATACTAATTATTTTAAGGAGAGCAGCGTGAAGAAGTATTCTGTTATTATTGCTTTATTGTTATTAAATGCAACCCTCATTTATTCACAGTACACAAGTCCTGAAAGCGTAGTCTATGATTCTGTTTATAACAGGTGGCTGGTTACAAATCAAGGGGGAATAATTAAGCAAAGAAATAATGCTACAGGCGTTGTTACAGATTTTGCGCCGGCGGGATCCGGAAGTCATGGAATAAGAATATACAACGGAAGAGTTTATGCCTGCGTTGGAAGCACAATTAAAGGATTTTCACTTGCAACAGGAACACAGGAGTTTACTGCAACATTAAGCGGCGCCTCATTTCTTAACGGAATGGGTATAGATCAATCCACTGGAATTGCATACATATCGGATTTCACAGGACAAAAAATATATAAACTCAATTTAAATACAGGGGTATGGTGGATATACGTACCAACAGCAGGCGGACAGCCTAATGGTGTATATTTTGATGCTCCCCGCAACAGGCTGTTGATTTGTTACTGGGGAACAAATGCGGCAATAAAACAGGTTAACCTTGCTGATTCATCACTTACAACAATTACAAATACAGGATTTAACAACTGCGATGGAATATATCTGGATAAATATGATAACGTTTACATTTCATCATGGTCACCTGCGCCTGCAAAGATCTTAAGGTATGATATTAACTTCTCACTGCCTGTTGCAATTGTGATAAACAGCGGGCTCAGCAGTCCGGCCGATATCTACATCAACAAGAATAGCGATACATTGGGAGTGCCGAACAGCGGGAATAATACCGTTACATTCCACAACATAGGCGGCATTGCGGGTATTCAGCAGATCAATCAAAACATTCCGCATAACTTTTCGCTGCATCAGAACTATCCAAATCCGTTCAACCCGGTTACCAAGATCAGTTTTGATATTCCTGAAAATTCATCAAATGTGAAACTTGCCGTGTTCAATACTCTGGGTCAGCAGGTATCAATTCTTGTGAATGAAGCGTTAACTGCCGGCAGTTATGAAGTCAGTCTAAACGCGGTTAAACTTTCTTCGGGTGTATATTATTACAGGCTTGAATCAGGCAGTTCTGTAGAGATGAAAAAGATGATACTTTTGAAGTAAAAATTTTCCCCGGATTAGGGGCTGCAACTCTTTGTTTCGCTTCTGATTCCCAAACTCCGGTTTGGGAATCTTATCACCATCTTAGATATCTATACTTTCCCAAAGGAGAGTTTGGGAAATAGGATCCATCAACAGGGTGCCGGGAAAGTTTGTCTCAAAATTCTGTTAACCCCGGCTTTTGAGCCGGGGAAATTGCGATTCCAAACTGAAATAGGTATTCAGCCCTGACTCAATTTTGAAAAATTGATTCTTATTGAGAGACTGTGGGAGCCCTTGTTTTATTTTACCTGAAACCAAGAGCATTCAAATATTCCCTTAATTTTTGATAAAGCAATAACCTAAAAAAAGTGTTATTTTGAATTATCACTATAATACAAAAAATCAATTTATAGCCGGAGGCAAAATGAAACCGTCAAATCTACTGATTAAATCACCTTTAACTTTATTTATGATCTTGTTTGTATTGCTGTTGCTGCAGGGGTCTACCCTGTTTGCAGATGAATACAGCAAAAATTCGCTCATCATAAAATTCAAACAGGGAACCGGACTTCTCAGCGAAGCCCGCGAGTTTGCTCCGAAAACAATTGGTGAAGTACTCCTTGCCGGCGCAATCAGCATGAACAGGAATTCTGCGCTCAACCTGTTTATGCAGCAATGCAATATACTGAACATGAAGGCCGTAAAGCCTGATGCAGATCTGACACCGCTGCATGGCGGCATTGAAAGAATATTCGTGATAGAAATAAACGAAAACGCAATTTCAATTGAATCCGCGCGAAATTACATTTCAGCAAATGCACAGATCGAATACGCTGAGTTTGACTATATAGGCTATGGAGGAGGTTATTTCGCAGGGTACAGCACAACCGGAAACTCTTCACTTGTACCCAATGACGCTTCGTTCGGAAATCAATGGGGCCTGCGCAATACGGGTCAAACTATAAACGGAGTTGCCGGTACCACCGGCGGTGATATTAATGCCGTTAACGCATGGGATATAACTACAGGCACAAATATAATTGTATCAATTCTCGATTCCGGTATGCCGCTTACTCACCCGGAATTTTCAGGCAGATTGGTACAAGGCTATGACTATGCAAACAATGATACTGATCCTACCGATGACCAGGGTCACGGGACAAATGTAGGCAGTATTGTTGGTGCTAAAGGAAATAACGGATCTTTGATGGCAGGTGTAAACTGGAACTGCAGATTAATGCCTGTAAAAATACTTAATTCTTCAAATTCCGGTCAATATTCCTGGTTTGCATCCGGCATTACATACGCTGTAGATAACGGCGCAAAAGTTCTTAATATGAGCGTTGGCGGACAGTCATTCAGCCAGGCAATGGCTGATGCGATAACTTACGCGTTCAATAATGGAAGAATTGTTGTCGCATGTATGATGAACAATAACAACAATATTACATATTACCCTGCAGGATTAAGTAATGTAATTGCCATAGGCGCTATAAATAACCGAATGTTTCGCGCTGTTCCTTTCTGCTGGGGCGGTGGCAGCAGTTTTGGCTCACACATTGATTTCGCGGCTCCCGGTGAAATGATCCTGGGGTTGGTATATAACAACCCGAATACTACAAGTTACTGGTGCGGTACATCACAGGCTACACCAATGACCGCCGGGGTAATATCTTTGCTGCTTGGCGCAAATCCATCACTTACTTTTAATGATGTTTATAACGCACTTAAAAATTCAGCGCGAGACCAGGTCGGACCCGCAAATGAAGATACACCGGGATTTGATAATTATTTCGGGTGGGGACTCATAGATTCACGCGGAGCGCTGAACCAGGTAATTGGCATTGAACCAATTTCAACAATTGTCCCCGATAAGTTCGGTTTAAAACAAAATTATCCCAATCCGTTTAACCCGGTAACCAGGATCAGATTTGATATAGCCAAAGGCGGCGCAAATGCAAAACTCACAGTATATAATTCCACCGGACAGCAGGTAGCTGTACTTGTGAATGAAGTTGTATCAGCGGGTACTTATGAAGTTGAATTCAGCGCGGGGAAATTTGCTTCCGGAATATACTATTACAAGCTGGAATCAGGGAAATTTAGTGATATGAAGAAAATGGTGCTGGTTAAGTAAGAGTTTTTTAAAGAAGAAGGGGTTGCAACCTCTTGTTCCGGTGTATTTCTTTCTGATTCCCAAACTCCGGTTTGGGAATCTTGTTAAAGAGGTTAAGTAGTTCACAGGCTCAAGATTGTGATACGGTAGTATTATGAGATTGCTTCGTCGCTTCGCTCCTCGCAAAAAATGCACATACCCGCCAAACTGCAATTCAGGAAATATGAGCAGATAAAATAAAACTAGGAGCTACAGCTCCTTGTTCGAAAATAATTCTTTCTGATTCCCAAACTCCAGTTTGGGAATCTTGTTAAAGAGGTTAAGTAGTCGCTGGCCCAAGAGTGGGATACGGTAGTATTATGAGATTGCTTCGTCGCTTCGCTCCTCGCAAAAAATGCACATACCCGCCAAACTGCAATTCAGGAAATATGAGCAGATAAAATAAAACTAGGAGCTACAGCTCCTTGTTCGAAAATAATTCTTTCTGATTCCCAAACTCCAGTTTGGGAATCTTGTTAGAATAGTATGGTACTATTCACTTTGATAATATACTTTCCCAAACTGGAGTTTGGGAATGAGGGTTTCACATCCACAAAGGGGCTAAAGCCCCTTGTTCTATTTATGATGATTCATTGCCATACATTTTCTGAATGAGTTCGGTCATTCCCAAAAACTCTGCGGCATTTTTCCACAGCAGCTTTTCTTTTACGGTATTATTAAACTCAGCCATTGATTCAATGAGTTTTCCGGGTACATGCTCCCCTAACGGGAATGGGTAATCAGAGCCCATAACGATGCAATCTTCACCAATCAGATCGATAAGGAATTTCATTGCCAGTTCATCATGAACAAGTGAATCTAAGTAAAACTTGCCGAGGTAGTTGCGGGGATTTACTTTGTTTTTGGTTTGAACAAGGTCAGGCCTGACGTTAAATCCATGTTCAATTCTGCCTATTGAGAAAGGAAACGATCCTCCGCCGTGCGCGAAGCACACTCTGAGTTTTTTATACTTTTCAAACACGCCGCCAAATATCATTGAGCATATTGCCAAAGAAGTTTCTGCGGGCATACCAACAAGCCATGGCAGCCAATATTCAGGCATCCTGTCCTTGCCAAGCATATCCCAGGGGTGAACGAACACCGCGGCGTTCATTTCTTCACAGGCATGGAATATTTCGCAAACATCGGGGTCATCAAGATTTTTTCCGTGAATATGTGTGCCTATCTCAATTCCGGCGAGTCCCAGTTCATTCATGCACCTTTCAAGTTCTTTAATTGCAAGCCCTGTATCCTGCATGGGAAGTGTACCAAGTCCGATAAACCTTGAAGGATTATCGCGGGCTACGCCGGCTATGTGGTCATTAAGGTATCGAGATAGGTCATACGTTGCAGCGGGATCCGCCCAGTAATTGAACATTACCGGCACGGTTGAAAGGACCTGCATCGAAACATTATGTTCATCACACTCCGCAATACGTTTTGTACTGCTCCATGAGTTTTCAGTAATTTCGCGGAAGACCTTGTCGCCAATCATCATTTTTGCGCAGCATGGTTTATGATGCTCAACAGTAACAAACCCATGAGTGTTGTATTTTTTGTTCAAATCAGGCCAGTTTTCAGGCAGTATATGTGTGTGTACGTCTATCTTCATTCAATTACGAATTATGAATTTCGAATTACGAATTGCTCTTTTTCAATGTTACTTGTATTGAACCAATAATTCTGAGAAGTTCCTCGCAATCATTTAACAATGAATCAAAAAGTTTTTTCTCAATATAATCAGTATCATGAAGCAGTCTTAATCTGAATTTTGTTTCTCTTGCTTCTCTATACGCTATCCCTAATTTCGCCGCAAAATCTTTTCTTGAAGAACCACCAATGGCCTCTTCAACATTTGATCCTACTGATGTACCACTGCGAAGTATTTGTTTGGAAAGTTCATATTCCTTCTTATCTTTTTTCAGAAACTGATATAATCTGATAATTCTTACTGCAAACTTATATGATTTATCAAGAATTAAGTTTTCTTTCATAATATAGTTTTCAATTAAAATTCATAATTCGTAATTCATAATCCGTAATTACTTAGCCGGCGGCTGGATTATTGTTCCGCATTTATTGCAGGTTCGTTTATCCATATCACCCCAGAACTTTTCAAATATCGGCGGAAGCTGCGCTACAATATCATCAAGCTTGACGAATTCTTCGTAAAGCTTGTTGCCGCATTTTTCGCAGTACCACTGGAATGCATCGAGCTCTTTCTCTTCGCGCTTGCGCTCAATAACCAGGCCAACTGTGTTGGCGGGTCTTTGCGGGGAGTGCGGTACATTAGGCGGCAGGTAGAACATTTCACCTTCTTTAATGTGAATATCTTTCGGTTTACCATCTTCAATCACCTTTACGACTATATCACCTTCCACCTGGTAAAAAAATTCCGCGCCTTCTTCGTAGTGATAATCTTTGCGTGAATTTGGACCGCCAACGACCATTACAATAAGATCTCCGTTGACCATACATTTATTGCCGACAGGCGGTTTGAGTAAATGGCGGTTCTCCTCTATCCACTGCTTAAAATTGAATGAACTTAGTGACATAATTTGGACTCCTTGTAATTATTTTAGATTTCTTTTTACATTCTTAGCCTGCTCCAGATGCCTTCGCTGGTGTGCTGCGTTGACTTCAAGTATAACGAATGCGGAAAACTTTATCCAGCTTACTGCAGGTGAGGGAAGCCTAACTTTGGTTAGATCCCATGGAGCTGATCTTTCAACCAGATCCATCCACCTATCCTGAAGCTGAAGGTATGCAGCTGTTGCTTTTGCTTTGTTGATCTTTGAGTCAGGCTGCCATTTGCCGGGTGATTTGAATTTCTTCTTAACGGGAGGCTCAACATTCGCAATGAACTTGCTTCCTATCCAGCTGTATTTCATTTCACCGGTATATCTCAGGTTTTTCTCTTCAAGTTTTTTAAGACCATTTTCAAAAATATCGCAATAGTCAGCACCTGTCACTATTAAATGATCAATACACTCCGCAATTGACCAGCCGCCATCAGGCGGCCGTTTGTTGAATTCGCTATCTTTAACTTTTTCAAGGAATGAAGCGGATTCAATTTTCATATTTCTGAACTCATCACTTATCAGTTTGAGTTCTTTTGGTAAACTGCTCATGAATAACTATTTCTCCTTTTCTTCTTTTGTTACAGGTAAAAGATCGAAGAAGTGCCAGGGAGCGGAATAAAAATCACCGGGTCCGAAGTAATCTTTTGATATTCTCGTAATCTTTCCGTCAACATCTTTATGGAACACTGAACAACCCGGCCAGTAGCCTTCTGCTTCTGTGTAGTAGCCCATATCAGCAATAAAGGTTGTCCCGGCAGCGGAGTAAGTCCTGAACTTCCATCCGCGCGAGGCGGCGAATTCTTTTTGCACTTCAGGCGCATCGGGTGATACCAGCACAAATGCAGCCTTCTTTTCTATGTAGTAAGCTGAGCCGCTGAAACCATCTGCCCACAGTGTGCAGTATGAACAGGCTTTACCCATGTTGTGGATCAGTATCAGGTTATCTTTATCTCCAAACATTTCGGAAAGTTTTACATCATTGCCATCGGTATCTTTAAGTATGTAATCGCTTACATCCATCCCGGCCTGCCTGGCAGATATCTTTATATACTTTTTTCTCAGCTCCGCAATCTCTTCGGAAATTTTCCTTAGTTTTTTATCACTTTTTTCCCCGGAAGAACTGCCTGACTTTGTGGTGGAGTTTTTTGCTGCCTTTACTTTTTTACCCATGATTTTACCTGTAAAAAACTGCATGATTTCAGCAGTTTTGTTGTATTTTTGTGGTTTTTTGTGGATGAATTTTTTAATTATAAAAATAAGTTCTTTTATAAACTATGCCAAATCTTTTAGAGTAAATCGACTTTTTACTTCCCATAAATATTTGTATTTTTGCCATTCACACCTAAGGAATAAATCAAATAAATTTAATACATATGCAAAGAGAAATTCATAAATGGTTCAGCCCGAACCTTAACAAAGAAATGGAAACGGTTGTTTACGGCACAGGAAATCAATACGCGCTTTTGATGTTCCCCACCGCAGCAGCTGATTACCTGGAGTATGAGAGATTCCATTTAATTGAATCAATGACGCCGTATATCAATAACGGTAAAGTAAGAGCAATATCCATCAACAGCATTAACAGCGAGAGCTGGCTGAATGATGAGAATCACCCTGAGTATAAATCAGAACGACACAGACAGTTTAACGAATATGTTGTAAACGAAGTTGTACCTTTTATAAAAAAGACATGCGGTGATGATGTTCAGATAATCACAACAGGCGCCTCATTTGGCGCGCTGCATGCGGCTAACACTTTCTTCCGCAGGCCGGATGTTTTTGCCGGCACAATTGCAATGAGCGGTTCTTATGACCTGAAGGACTATTCCAAGGGTTATTATGATGAGAACGTTTATTTTAATTCACCCGTGGATTACCTGAGCAACTTGAACGATGAAAATGTGCTGAATCAGATCAGGGAAAGAAAACATATTTATATTACTACGGGACAAGGAAGCTACGAAAATCCTGAAGCTTCAAAGAACCTGAGCAATGTTCTGCATGCAAAAGGTATAAACCATGAACTTGACTTGTGGGGATATGATATACCCCATGACTGGCCATCATGGCGCAAAATGCTGCCGTATTTTATAGATTCGAAGTTGTAAGAGTAATTTACAATTCATCCGATGACTTAAAGTCATCGGATGAATATACACTGATCACTCGCCGCCAACAAACTCAACAATATTCCCTGAAGGATCATAGCACTGGAACCAGAATGTATCTTCATTCATTTTCATGGGTTCCTTTTGTATCGTGCGGATGGCATTCTTACGAAGCTTCGCGAACATTTGGGAGGCAGAGCCGACCTTGAATGTAAACGATACCTTTGAAGTATCAAACCCTGCTTCGGGGGCATCGTAGCCGCCTTCGAGGTACATTCCCTGTTCATCATTTATGTGAAAAAAACATGCTTTATCACCCATTGGAGAGTAGTCATCAAGTCCCAGTATGCCATTGTAAAATCTGAACGAATCGCTGTAATCTTCAGCGTAAATGCTCCCCATTGTGATTTGTTGTATTTTTGTGGAATCCATAATTGTTATATTATCAATTCCACAAAAATAAATATTAAAAATCAATAAATCAGCATACACTGTAATTCTACTTAAACCAAAAAAATACGGGCATCAGCATGGCTACGACTACAGCCCATACTGCATAATATGGCAGCATTACTGTCATACTATTTTCCACATTTTCCGCTGAAGCTTTGTTCCTTACAAACTGAATAAGTTTTATTGTTATTAATACCAGGTTTGAGAAGAGCAGTAAATTTGCGCCAAGTACAGCAATACGGTTTGGGCTCACGCCAAAAGCGAAGAGTCTGTATACAATTGCTGAGAGCGCGATTGAATTTATTATCATTGCCTCGATGGAAAGCAGCAGCAGTATTTTATTGTAAACGGACCGGTGGTTTTCCGAATTACCCGAAAACGTAAATACAATAACACTAATAATTGCACCCAGCAGTACGTTAAAGACTATCAATTCTTCGCGATTGTTGAACGGATCCTTGGCGAAAAACACCAGCGCAATTAAAAAACCCGTCATTGCCATAAACATTAAGGGTGTAAACAGTTTTGAAATGAACGGTGCGACCTTACTTATGATTTTTGGTGAGCTTTCTATCATATAATTGGCGGCAAGCGGAGCTGCAACCAGTCCGTAAACTACAACATAATCACCCAGAATATCATCAATCCGTACCTTAATGACTTTGAACATTGCAACAGTCAGCATTGTTAAAAGCATTCCGGCGCAGATTACAACACCAGTCAAAACAAATGTGTCGCCATTCCTTTTTAAAAAAAACATTCTGGCATTCCGGGAAGTTATATCAAAATTCATATATGCTGCACCAAGCACGACCCACATTATGAACGAAAAATGGACTGCCGCTAGTATCCTGGTTTGGCTTGCAGCCTGCCATGGAAGAAGATTCATATACAGCACACCCGCTAAAACCCCTGAAAATATTATAATATATTTTTTTCTCTCAGCTTCAAATTTCAGCAAATAGAAGAGGGCAAGCGAGGGAAGCACTGTAAATGCAATGTTATCAGTTACAAAATTCTGCGCGTTCAGTCCGAATATCTGGGGAATCTTAAAAATTGTACCGCATACAAGTGCTGCAATGATAGTGAAGACAAGGTTGAATTTGCCTGAGCCTGATATCCCGGGGATATCACTATTCTTTTCTGTGTGGCCGGCGGGAATTTCTTCCTCCTGTAATCTTATCTGCCAGAATTCTGCCAGGGGTATATCCTTTATTTCATGATATAAATCAGAGAATTCATTTGTAAACAATGATCTATCCTCACGGTAAAGCTTTTCAAGCATAGAGGGATTTTGGAGGTTTTCCAAAATTTTCTGTTTCATTTTGGTTTGTAATTAAATTTTAGAAATATGTTTTAATTTCTGCCAACGGGAATGTTTCCGAGTTTTTCGAGATCGTGACAAAAGTAAATAATTAATATGTAGCTTATGTTGATAAATATTACAGCTATATTCACAAAACTTTTGCTGTAAATGATTCGCTCTTCTTCACTGCCGGAGACCTTCTGAGCGTTAATCCGAATAATATTACTAAAACATATCAGCAATGATAAAAGGGCGGTAATGTTCATAACTATAAATGGATTGACAGATCTTTTGATATCATATAACGCACGGTAAAGCTGGTCTGATTCAACTGCCCTTAACAAAATTGAAGCTAATACAATTGTTGATGGTAAAATCAATACTAACCCCACAAAGGTTGGTTTATCAAAATAATTTTCAATATCCCTCATCTTTGTTCTGGGTTTTTATCTTTTTCAGGTTGTGTTGCCTTCTCAGGTCCGGCATTTAACTTAGGTACTTCCTCTGTCTTTGGTTCATTTTCACGTACTTCACGCGCGTTTATTTCATTGTGATTATCCCTGCGCGGCACAATTTCGAGGTGTTCATTTTTTTCGTTGATATTATTTTTAAGGCTATCTAACTTTTTCTTTTTGAGCGGGAGATAAATCTGCGACCCGCTTTCTTTGTAATATTGTTTGGTTCTTTCGTCTGGCAGATTCCACGAGAGCCACGAGTAATTTTCCTGCTCAATATCAAAATTTTCTACGCGCGCTTTGTAAACTTCGAGCCCGTTTCTGTAGTCACTGAATATAAAACTGTACTCCAGAAAATCCCTATCCAGCACATCCCTGTGTTTATCCAGCACAGGCAGCGCATCATTATTTAACTTCAGCAGGTAATCAATATCAATTTTATCTTTTGCAGGATTTTTCAGGTTAAACTCCGCAATGGTAACATCCCAGCTGAATGAACTCATAACAAGCAGCATAATTACAGCGGCGAAGCTGTTAAATTTGAACAGCCAGAAGGTCGTTTTTTTAGCATGTATCTTGTAAAGCATTGAAGCGAGTCCGGTAAGCGTTAGCAGAATAAAAATCATCACCCCTATGCGTTTGAAGGATAGCGCATAATAATAATCTATGTAATAAATATTCCTTAGCGATACGGATATTGCCATGAATGCATTCTGAACTATCCAGGTATATGCAAGCAGCTTTAGTGTTTTGTTTGAAGCAAGGTAGTTTTGAGAACCTCGGAAAATTACAAGCAGTATAGCCATCGAAAGCAGTATGCTGAATATAAGGTAATAAGTGCCTTCATGTACGTAGTAGGCAAGATTTTCGATGTTTGATGCGTCAAATCCAAGCCAGGTTACCTGAATATCTATGACGTTCAGCAATACGAGCAAGGCGTTCATCATAACAAGCAAAACAATACCCATCTTCGTTTCAAGCTTTAGTGAATTAGGCTTAAAGCGGTACGAAAACATTGTGTACATTAAATGTGATTTTGGTACAGGCCTGGTGCGTGAGTGAACTTTAAATATCTTATCACGCTGCAGGGTTTCATGGAATGAGTTATCGAGTTCCGTAAATATTTTTATCTTGTTGTTATATATGAATGCGGTGATTAACATGAGTCCAAGCAGGATATAGAAGAACCTGAGTATAGGGTAATTTATGAAAATTTCGTAAAGATATTTGCCAATTGAATCCCAAAACGTAACTGAGTATGAATTGAAAACGGGGTTGGAATAAGCGTAAATTGCGTAGAATATCACAAAGAATATCATGGGAATAAAAGCCAGTTTGGCGAATTTCAGAACTAATTTGAATGCCCTGAACTTAGATGCGAAGTATTTTAGCTCAATATATATGTTGTAGGGGAAAATTACAAAGCTTGAAAATGTTGTAAGTACAGCGTTGTATACAGTTTGGAGCTGCGGCTGATGAATATACCCAGTGAAGATCATAAAACAAACAAAAGCGGCGAATTTTGAATAACCTGAATTCACAAACACAACCATCGCGGATGAGTACAATGAGGCAAGCATAGAAACGATAACATTCTTGTTCTTTATATTCTCTTCATTCATAAAAAGCATGGCAATTATGCCGAGAGTGAAGAAAATAAAAAGATTCGCGCCAAGCTTTTCTGACCAGAAGAAAAAGTTATATGTAACAAGAAGCGCTATTGTGATAAGAAATCTTGGTTTATGCATTTGCATAACCTCCGTTGGTGATGATCGTTCCCATAATGTGATTTCCAGCAGTACCTATTATTTTACGCTGCTGTTTATTAACCTTTCCAGTGCGTCTAAATGTTCGTTAAATGATCTCCTTCCCGTTGCTGATACTGAATAGGTAGTATTCGGTTTTTTGCCTATAAATGATTTATTGACCTTTATATATTTTGCTTTTTCAAGTGATGCGATGTGGCTTGCAAGGTTCCCGTCAGTGACATCCAGGTGCGTCTTTAAGGAATTGAAATCAACGGTATCGTTAACCATGAGCATTGACATTATGCCAAGCCTGACTTTGCTTTCGAACAGCTTATTTATATTTACGAGTATATCCTTCAATTTGTTCCGTCAGCCGGGCTATATTTCAATTATTTTTTTCATATTTAAAATACATAACCATCCCGTAAATGATATTCAGCAAACCAAATCCGGCGCCCCAGAAGTAAATTGCATCATTTAAGAAAAGCATTGAAACCAGGCCCAGGGCAATTTCAGATACGCCAAGCCATTTAATTTCGCTTAAAGTAAATTTGCCCGCATTCAGCAGGGCTAGCCCGTAAAAAACGAGCATTGAAGGAAGCACCAGCCAATCGAAATACTGGTAAATGAGGATTAAGCAAAACACTCCCCCGGTAATTAAAGGAATGAATAGATTCACAACAAGCCGTTTTGCGGAGCCGTCCCAGACAGGCAAGCCGCTTTTTTTAGCTTTTCGGGCAGTGAAGAAAATTGCCGCAAGGAAAGTTACAATAAGCACCGCAGCGGATACGGTAATCCCGAAAAAAATGAACTCCTCCCTGGTTTGGGCGGATATCATCGGGCTTTTTGAGTAATCCATAAACCTGAACAGCTTCTGATGCAGAATATATGCGGCAATAAGACCCATAATTCCCGCGCTTATGCCTGAGAGTCCGCTCAGCGAAATAAAACTCGATGAGCGCTCCATTAAACTGCGGATCTCCGTCAGATTCTTTAAATGCTGCTGGTTTGATTCTATTTCACTGCTTCCGGGTTTATTCTGCTCCATTATATATACATTTTGATTTCCACTAAAAAGTACTTTGTGCTGCAAAGTTAATAGATGTGAAGTGAAATGTCAAGGAGTAAAATAAAGCGTATACTAATTACATGAGTTTTTCAAATTAGAATAAAAAAAAGACTCCTATGGGAGTCTTTACAAAAAAAACATGCCGCTCCTACGGAGCTCTATATCTGGGCTTACTCGTACTACAAACATTTCGCTCCTACGGAGCTCTTCTTCTGTGCTTTTTCGTATTAATTATCCTAATTTCTCAAATTTCTATAACAAAAAAGACTTCGCTGGGGGAGTCTTTTTCAAAAATTCAAATTTTACATTACGCTACTGCTGAAGCAGTCTTACAGCCTACGGAGCTCTATATCTGGGCTTACTCGTACTACAAACATTTCGCTCCTACGGAGCTTCGTTTAAGATTTTAAAGAGTCATTTGAAAAAATCTATTAAGCGTGAGCCCTTATTAACAATTCACTTTCTCTTTCATCCGATAATCCGGTTATTGGTGATTTCCAACCGATTGATGTGTAATAATCCACACAGCGTTTAACGCTTTCATTGAAGTTATGGAAGAACACCGGGAAATCTTTTTCGGCTTTTGAATTATCGAGCCACATGTTCATAGCTCCGACCCAAACAGGCAGATCTGCCCACGGCTGTATCTTATTTTCTTCAATGAATTGCGGAGTTACATTAATTAACTCGGGAGTTTTACCCAGCAGCACAGACGCATCATTGATATATTCTTTCAGTGTAACGGGTTTATGAGTAGCGGCATTATATACTTTATCATGTGTGCTTACATCTATGGCGGCACGGATCAGCTCAGCAAAATCCTCGCTGAATGTCGCAGTGAAACTTTCTTTACCGCCATCAGGCAGCAAAATTTTTTTATTGTTATGAACCTTGTAAAGCCAATAGTAGAACCTGTCTGTATAATCGTACCTTCCATAGATAAGACCCGGCCGGAAGATTATTGAATCCAGCCACTCTTTGCCCAGCAGGATCCGTTCACACTCAGCCTTTTTTTCACCGTAGGTTGAATTGACATCCGGGTCAACTTTCTGTTCAGGTGTGCAAGGCAGGGTTTCAGCATCCTCTTTCACAGGCTGCTTCCAGAATTCAGGATCATTCATAGGATACACACTTGCGGTAGATATAAAAATGTACCTGCCAACTTTTCCTTCCAGCATCCCGGTAATTTCATCCAGATTCACCGGAAACATACAACTGAAATCAATTACAACATCCCAGCTTTCGCCGGCTATTTGTTTTATTTCTTCGAGGTTCAGCCTATCCCCTGTTAAGTGCCTGAGCTCGGGGAAAATTCCGGGCGAGCGTTTCCCGCGATTGAAAAGAACAGGGTGGATATCAAGTTTTATCAGGTTTTCGGTAAGTATCCTGCCGACAAATCCCGTGCCGCCTAAAATGAGAATTTTTTTCATTGTATTAGAATTACGGATTTAAAAAATCAGTTTAACGGAGGGCATAAAAAAAGCGGAGCTGAACTCCGCTGTAAATTTAAAAACTTATTTCTTAAACTGAAACATATTTACTTATATTACCTGTTATCGTGGAAATCCAGTTCTTCAAGATCTATCAGAATCTTCCTCGCGTTAAGGATATTTTCATCGCCTGTCACCTGGATCTCAGTAACGCCGTTTTTGCTGATCTGATAAATAATACCCGCATCGTTAAGCAAAGATTCAGCCACAGATATAATAGACGTATTTCGAGATGCCAGAACTGTTTTTGGCTGGTTGTTTTTAGCCATATCGTACTCCACAAAGTTTGCTAATTGCAATATTTTATCTTTTTAATTCCTGTAAAATAAACTAATTATTGCAATGTAGGAATACCTTAAAGACGTTAGGAAAAAAATAAAATAATTGAATGTTTTTACAGGGGTTACAGAGCCTATTTTTCTCTTTTTTGCATAAATCCGGCTATATCACTCTTAACTTTGTCGCTTTTTGCGCCCAGAGTTCTTATGATATTTTCCCGGTCAACTTCAGTCCTGTTCTGGCTCAGCTTAAACTTTCCTTCGATATCTTTCACTTTTATGCTGAAAGCGACAATTCCATTCAGCAATTCATTCCTGTAATTTTCAGGCAGGGTCTCCCATTGTTCACTGTAAGCTGATTCAAATACTTCAAACGATGCTTCAAGAAGTGAAATTTTCTCCTCTATAGAAGGCAGAATTTGCGGCACGCCGTAGGCGTGCACTGCTATGTAATTCCAGGTTGGTACACTCACCGGACCTTCGTATAACCCTGGCGATATATACGCATGCGGTTCCTGAAATATTACCAGCACATCTTCATCCTGTTTAAAATTTGCCCATTGCGGATTTGCCTTAGCCATGTGCGCTTTAAGTATGATCATCCCATTTGATTCTTCAACAAGGAAAGGCAGGTGCGTTGCCCAATATTTTTTCTTTGCGGAATTCACAAGAGTCCCGAAGTTGTACTCTTTCATGAATTCAACCAGCTTAACTTTATCTTTTACTTCAAAATGTTTGGGTGTGTACATTTAGCTGCCCGGATTTTTGGATTAATCTATTTGATTCTGTTACCACCCCTCGCCCCGCTTGCCAGCGGGGCTCTTCTCCTCCTTAAAAAAGGAGGGGAGCAATGACAAAGCAAAAAGTTACAATTCTTTGCTAAGGATTACACTCTTATAATTTACATCCGGCCATTGCCAGTGATGTTTGTATTCGTATCCGCGCTTTTTATAGTAATCTATCAGGTGCAGGGCTTTTTCTGATGTATCAAGCACAACACGTTTTTTGTTTCTTTCGCGGGCAAGTGATTCCACAAGATCCATAAGTTTTGCTCCCAGACCCAGCTTTTGCAATCCGGGTTCAACCGCAAACTTGCCGATCAAAACGGAATCGGGATCCTTATAAATTTCCGGCGCGTCATTCCACATTGATGTATAATAAAAAACTGTACCGGCAAGTTTGCCTCCGGATTCAAGTATGTAACATTCCCCCTTTTTAAAATAATTTCTTGTGAATTCCACTGATTGATATGTGGCAACAAAATTCAGACCCATATCAGCAAGTCGTTTATAAGCACGGTGAAGCAGCGAGGTTAGTTCCTCAACCGAATCCATGGATTCATTAAAGAGTCTGATGGTGTAACTTATATTATTTAATGTGAATGTATGCAAATTTTATTTAGTTGTTGGCCAACTTATAAACTAGTCTGGCAAGACCAACAACGGGCAAACTTAATTTTCATTGCCACGACCTTTAGGTCGTGGCTATTATAATAAAATCACTAAACAGGGACTAAAGTCCCTTATTTTTTTTCTTCTCTGATCCCCTGCTCTAAAGAGCGGGGTTACATAATTAGTATGTAACTTTTGCGAGGAGAATTTTCCTCAGGAAAATTCGACGCGGCAATCTTAAAACAATTTATGGGATTGCTTCGCTACGCTCGCAAATGTAGTCCAATCGCGCGTGAACTACTTCATACAAACAGATCCACAAACTCAAATTTACTGCCGTCAAACAGACCCTTATCGCTTAGTTTCAGCTGGGGAATAACAAGAAGCGCCATAAATGATAATGTCATAAACGGTGCGTGCAGAAACGTACCAAGCTCCTTTGCCATAGCGTCAAGCCTGGTATATTTTTCTGCAATAGTGTATCCATCTTCATTTGTCATGATACCCGCAACGGGCAATGGCAATACTTCAACATTATTATCAAATGCAGCGGATATGCCGCCTTTGTAATCTATAATGCCGTTTACGGCATTACAGATATCTTCATCACTCACACCAACGGCAATAATGTTATGTGAATCATGTCCCACGCATGAAGCAATGGCTCCCCGTTTTAACCCGAAATTCCTGATAAATCCAATAGCCGGTTTTTCATTGTTATACCTGCATACAACTGTCATCTTAAGAACATCGTTTGCAGTATTGGATACCAGCTTCGCGTCAAAAAGCTTCGCCGGTTCATGAAGCTCTTCAGTAATGAGCTGTCCTTCGAGTGCTTTAATAACCCTGATAACGGGAGCACCGTCATTACGGGCATTCACGGAAAAATCACCGGGTGATTTCCGTGTAGTATTAAAATTATTTACAATTTCCGCAGGGACTCTTTCTATCAGAGACTTCCCTTCTTCTGCAACCAATTGCCCGTTTATAAATGTTTTTAAAACCTTAAAATCAGTTAAGTTATTTACAACAATAAGATCCGCTGCATCACCTGGCTGAAGCAGCCCGACATCAAGCTTATAATGCTTAACCGGGTTCACACATGCGGCAGTAAGAATATCAAACAGACCATACCCGTATTTTACAGAACTCCGCACATGTTCATCTATCTGGCTTACAACAAGATCGTTGGGATGTTTATCATCGCTGCAGAACATTACCATTTGAGGATGAGAGCCAAGCAGCGGATGCAGGGCTTCATAGTTTTTAGCGGCGGAGCCTTCGCGGATAAGAATTTTCATTCCGTACACTATTTTGCTCAAGGCTTCATCAAGTGTAAAGCACTCATGGTCAGTTGATATTCCTGCTTCTATATATTTCTTTGCGTCCTCACCTTTTAGTCCCGGCGCATGCCCGTCAACGGGTCTGCCTAAACTATGAGCGATATTGATCTTATCCATTACCAACGGGTCACGGTGCAGTACACCCGGGTAGTTCATCATCTCACTAAGATATTTTAAGCCGTCTACTTCAAAAAGTCTTTTGATATCTTCAGCCGAAATAACAGCACCTGCAGTTTCAAATGTTGTAGCAGGTACACATGAAGGTGCGCCGAAATAGAATTTGAACGGCACTTTTTTGCCGTTATTTATCATGTACCTAACACCATCGAGTCCGAGAACATTACCAATTTCATGGGGATCCGATACCGTGGCAACTGTGCCGTGCAGCACGGCAAGCCGTGCAAATTCAGATGGAATAAGCATAGAGCTTTCCACATGAACATGAGCGTCAATGAATCCGGGCATTATGAATGGTCCCGTCATACTGAGCGCATGTGAAGGATCTATATCTTCGCCTGTTCGGTCAATTTTAGTAATTACTCCATTTTCGAACGTAATTTTTCCCGGAAAAATTTTCCTGTTTAAAACATCAACGATGTTGCCTGTAAGTTCCATAGTTTTATAATTGCAGACCTGCGAGGTTTTAAAAACCTGGCAGGTCTATATACTTTGACTATTTACAAATTTAGTGAGATTACGCAAGGGTTAAAAGAGAAAAATATTAATATAACAAGACTCACAATATGTTTTCCCAATTACCCTTGAAAACTTAGAGTCTAAAAGCTATGTTTAACTAACGAAATGGAGATAATTTCACAAATACCAGAGCTCTTCATCGATTTCCTGATAACTCTTTTTTTATCACTGTTAATAGGATTTGAGCAGCGCAAAAGGCGCGATGATGAAAAAGCCGATAAGGATGAAACTGAATCACCTTCTTTCGGTACGGATAGAACCTTTGCGTTTATAGGAATTATGGGTTTCCTGTTGTATGTTGTTTCACCGCAAAATCTCTATCTCTTCATCGCAGGTTTGATCATTTTGCTTTTTCTGCTGGGCGTTTTTTATTTCTCAAAAATTCAGCGTTTTAACGCATGGGGGTTGACCTCAATACTGGTGGCTTTTATTACCTATTCAATCGGTCCCATACTTATCACACAGCCAAAATGGCTGACAGTCCTTATCGTGGTATCAGTGTTAATACTTGTTGAGCGCAAGCAGTACTTCAAACAAATTTCTGAAAAGATAGATATTGAGGAATTCACAACCCTTGCAAAATTCCTGATAGTCGCCGGTGTTATATTGCCCATTCTGCCCCGTGATGTTACAATACCCTACATAAGCCTCTCGCCATATGAAATATGGCTTACAGTTGTGATAGTTTCAGCAATTTCATATTTAAGCTACCTGCTGCAAACGTACTTTTTCAGGAAATCGGGGGTATTGATAACCGGTATACTTGGAGGTACTTACAGCTCAACGGCTACAACAGTGATTATATCCAAGCGCAGCCGTGAGGTAAAAAGCAGCTCGGGTGTTTACGCGGCATCTATAATTTTTGCAAATGCAATGATGTACCTGCGTGTGCTGATACTGATGTTCATATTCAATTCCGTGCTTGCGTACAAAATGCTGCCGTATTTTGGTATCTTAATAGCATCTGCTGCGGCAATCGGATTCATATTATACCTGCGCAAAAAACCGCATGCCAAGGATAGCGTTCAGTCTGCCCATAAAAATCCGCTGGAGCTGAAGGTTTCGCTCATGTTCGCGGGACTTTTTATTCTTTTCAGTGTAGTAACCGCTTATACTATTACAAATTACGGCACATCGGGACTCGATATACTATCATTCATAACAGGATTTACTGATATTGACCCGTTTTTGCTGAACATATTCCAGGGAAAGTATGAGCTGCCTCTTGATACACTTGGCAGAGCTGCGCTGCAGGCGATAATATCGAATAATATTTTGAAATCGATATACATATTATCTTTTGCGGAAAGACAGACAAAAATCTTAGCAGGTACGACCATGGGAATTATAACTTTGATTACCGCTGTATTGGCAGTAATTGTGGAGGTAATGAATTGAAACGAATAATTTATTTATTGATATTTATAATTTTGCTTTCTAACCAATTTTCTTTTGCCCAGAAAATTGAGCCGGGGAGGTATGTACTTAATTATCCTTTTTCCGAATATACTCAGATATACAATTTCAATAAAGATAGTGTTTTTGAGTTTTACGAACATACAGATATTGATATAACGATAGGAAAAGGGAAATACATTTTGAAAGATTCAATCTTAACTTTATTGTATGAGTCAAACTACGATTATAAAATTGATCCTGATTTATGTTATAAAATTACAAATGAATACTTTACAAATTCCGATAAAATTACTTATTCATTTAAAATTACTGATGATAATGACAATCCCTTAGAAGGAGCTATTGTAAGTTTATACAAAAGTAACGATCGAACCACTTTTATTAGGTCACGAACGAATGCTGAGGGCAAAACAAAACTAAAATTTGATAAAAGTTACAATGGATATATAATTAATTTTACTTATGTAGGTTATGAAACCTGCGGCTATTTGATTTCTGATTCTTTAAGCAAAGCTTTTGAAATTATATTGAAACAATTACAAAAACCGGTCCATTATATAAACAACAAAACATTGCGTTTTGTGTTTAGATTTCATGAAAATAATAATTTCTTTATTAGAGATGAGTGGAACCATTGGTCTCATTTTATATATAAGAATAAATGAGAACTATAGCAGAAATACATCACGCAAAATGTCGGATACTAAGCATTTTTCTTGTGTTTTCATTAGTCTTCATAGCAAACATTTCATTTGCACAGAAAATTGAGCCGGGGAAATATGTTTCAGTATGGAAGTATAATCATTTTACAAGAGAGACTGTTTACAATTCGGAATATCGCGAAGAAATTACAATCCTTGATAGCTTACACTTTAAATTTAGATACAGGGATGATATTGTAAACGATATTGGTTTCGGAACTTACTTGCAAGGAATGGGCTCTTTATATTTACAATTTAAAGATAAACCAATAGATTTCGATACATCAAGTTTTGTGATTACAGATTCCACTATTTCAATAAATGATACTATAAATATTGAATTAAAATTAACAGATGGGGTGGGTCCGCTCGTTAGTGCATTTATTGCGTATTGGAAAGGAAGTGAAAAAATGCTTTCTATGCCTAGTAATAAAGATGGTGTTGCTTACCTAAAGATACCTCGACAGGATCTTGGTGGTTTGTTACAAGTATCATACATTGGCTTCGAAACAGTAAAATTTTATTTATTCAGTGTATACAATAAAAGAATCAGAATACGAATGAAAATACCATTTACATTAATACCAGAAGGAAAGATTTTAAAATATTCAATAAAAGACATTAATGATGACGGTTTCTATGCAAGGGGTGGAATTTTTTCCGAATGGACTTTTTTTAAAAGAGAAGAATAGTACAATGAGTTTTAATTATTTCTCGTAGAACTTTAGATCCAGTTCCTTAATTTTAATGAATCCTGAATCAGCTGTTAGTAGAGGCATTCCCATATAGAGTGAAGTTGCAGCGATGATTGCATCATTTACCTTAACCCGATACTTCTTTCTTAAATTAATAACATGCTGTTTTATGTCGTGATTCATTTCAATTACCGTACAATTATCGATCATAGCTTCAATCTTCTTCAACTCCGAAGCTGAAATATTATGATAGCTTAAAAGCTCAATTTCTGTAATGTATGATATGTAAACCGGAGTTCTGTTCAAAAGGGATTCGATATTATCATCTTCATTAAGCAGATTTAGGAGGATATTAGTATCTACTACCAATTAGTTCCTCACTCTTCTCTCATTTTCTTTTGTATTTCCAATGGATCTTCCTTAAGTTTCAATATTCCATTATACTTCTTAGCATCAAAAAGCTTCTTCTGACTGGAATATCCATTTGGTTTAACCTTACGCTTAATCTGCCTTTTTGTATCGGTTTTTTTTATTACTGTCACCATGCTATAAATTTAAATAAATTTTATTAAAATTGCTATTTATTAATGATACATAAAATGTTAAATTGTTAATAAATGAGAACTATAGCAGAAATACACCACCCAAAATGCCGTATATCGGTATTTTTCTGGAATCAGAAATACCTGGTAAAACTTGAGCAGGACGGGCTGGAGCAGACATTCAAGCTCAACCAGTTTGATGTAATAAGTGAAGATAAATTGAAGGAAATGATTAATGAGGAGTTCATCGAATCCGCGGTAAAACGTTTTGATGAAATGCGCGATGATATGAATAGAGCAATAAGTTCAAAAATTTTAGAGTGATCAACCTTCATTGACCTCACCCTCCGTCTCCCTCTCCTGGAAGGAGAGGGAGAGAAAAGAACGAAGAATTTCAGGTAATCTCTCCCCTCTCCTTATAGGAGAGGGGTTGGGGGTGAGGTTAAACAAAATAAACACAAAGGCTCAAAGAAAAGCATAATATTTTATAAAACACATTACAAGTCTCGGCGTCTTTGCGCCTTAGCGGTTTAAGTATGTGCTTATATTCGTAATTCCTAATTCTTAATTACTCATTGCTCATTACTCATTGTTAATTGAACGTACGTGTTGATAAATATTTATGGTGCATCCGGGTGTTTAAATCCCGAAGCATTGCAACCGATGCCTGTGATGGCGGCAAAGTGAAAATTGAGGGCACAAGCGTTAAGCCGTCTCGTCACATTAAGCCGGGCGACGTGATCACTGTTCAGCAGGGATATGTTAAACGGGCATTCAGGGTTATTGAACTGCTCGAAAAACGCGTGGGTGCTCCCCTGGTAAAAAACTACGCACTTGATATCACCCCGCAGGAAGAGCTTGTTAAGCTCCAAACCGAAAGGTTTGTATCTTACCAAAGCAAATTTAAAGGTGTTGGCAGACCCACGAAGAAGGATAGACGGATGATCGATAAGATGAGGGGTTGATATGTTATTGAGAAAATCAATCATTTAGTTCTCACTGAAAATTTCATTTTTGTTTTTTTGACACACCCCGTCTGCTCGGCTATCGCCGATCAGCCACCCCTCTCAAGAGGGGAATATTAAATCTTAATTCCCCTCTCGAGAGGGGAGGGAGCGAAGCGGAAGGGGTGTGTTTTCATATTCAATAAATTGAAGCATTTAAACATATTGTGAATTAGATAAACATCTAATAATAGAAAATTTACCGTAAAATTTGAAACATTTTAGCATTTAAACTCATTTTTATTATTAGTAATTTCGTAAAATCAAATAATTAAGGAGCAGCTTATGTTATCAGGAAAACTTCAGGCAGAACTGAACAAGCAGATGAACAATGAGTTCTTTGCTGAGTATGAATACCTTTCAATGGCGGCGTATTTTCACGCAATGAACCTTGACGGTATTGCTAATTATTTTCATGTGCAGGCACAGGAAGAACACTTCCACGCAATGAAGATCTTCCATTTTATACTTGATAAAGGCGGAAAGGTTGAGCTTCAGCAGATTGCGCAGCCTGATGTCACTTTCAAATCACCCATTGAAGTATTCGAAAAAGCATTAGGGCATGAGAAGAAAGTTACAAAATCAATTAACGACCTGATGGATGATGCAATAAAAGAAAATGACCACGCTGTAAACAGCTTTTTGAAATGGTACGTTGATGAACAGGTTGAAGAAGAAGCATTGGCAAGCAAGGCGCTTGGCAAGATGGAAATTATCGGCGGTAAAGGCGAGGGTCTGCTTATATTAGACCAGGAATACGCATCAAGATCATTTACTCCGCCTGCTGCATAATTAAAATTTGAGTTCAAAAGATACCACATAAAGGGAAGCTGTAAGATGTCTTCCCTTTTTTTATAATTTTATAACATTATTCAATACAAGTTTACTTACTTCATGCATAAACAAAACGACCTGAATCTGAACCCGCAGAATAATTTTAATACCGCAATGGAATTCAACCGTAAAAAGTACGCCGATGAAACTTTGCTTGATCTGTATAAGGCAATTCTATTGCCGCGAATGATAGAAGAAAAAATGCTGCTGAACCTGAGACTAGGCAAAATAAGCAAATGGTTCTCAGGCATTGGCCAGGAAGCGATATCGGTAGGTTTAACAATGGCTATGCAGCCGGATGAATATATACTGCCCATGCACCGCAACCTCGGAGTATTTACTTCGCGCGGAATTCCGCTGGCTAAACTTTTCATGCAGCTGCAGGGCAGCTACAACGGATTTTCAAAAGGGCGTGAGCGCTCATTCCACTTTGGCACCAATGATTACCATATTGTGGGAATGATAAGTCATTTGGGTCCACAGCTCGGCATAGCCGATGGAATAGCGCTTGCGGAGCTGATGCGGAAACTGAAAGATAAAAAGCATCAACTCAAAACCACAGCAGTGTTTTCAGGGGATGGCGGTACAAGCGAAGGCGACTTCCATGAATCACTTAACGTTGCCGCTGTATGGGATCTTCCCGTGCTGTTTATAATTGAAAATAATGCTTATGGACTTTCAACTCCCGTAACCGAACAATACAAATGCAAAGCATTGGTCGATAAGGCCATAGGGTATGGAATGGAATCATACCAAATAGACGGAAATAACCTGCTTGAAGTGTATGACAGGATACTAACGCTCCGCAACAGCATGAATAAAAAACCGCGTCCGGTACTGATTGAGTGCATGACCTTCCGCATGCGCGGACATGAAGAGGCATCAGGGGTAAAATATGTTCCAAAGGAATTATTTGAGAAATGGGAAGTAAAAGATCCTGTAAAGAATTATGAAACGTACCTGAAGGAATTGGGTCTGTTGAATGATGAAACAATTCAAAATATACGCGCCGAATTTAAAAGTGAAATTGAATCAGGGCTTGATAAAGCCTTTGCACAGCCAAAGATTGTACCTGATACAACTTATGAAGTGAAGGATGTTTATGCTCCCTATGCCCCCGTTATAATTGAACCGGGTGAAGCGGCCAAAGAAAGGCGCTTTGTTGATGCGGTTTCTGATGGGCTGAAGGAAGCAATGATTAAACATGATAACCTTGTTTTGATGGGTCAGGATATTTGTGAGTACGGCGGTGTATTTAAGGTTACAGAAAATTTTTATAAAGAGTTCGGCAAAGAGCGTGTGAGGAATACACCGCTGTGTGAATCAGCAATTGTAGGTACAGCACTTGGTCTATCTATCAAAGGATACAAAGCAATGGTGGAAATGCAGTTCGCGGATTTCGTGACTTGCGGGTTCAACCAGATAGTAAACAATCTTGCTAAAATTAATTACAGGTGGGGACAGAACGCTGATGTTGTTATCAGAATGCCGACAGGCGGCGGCGTTGGCGCGGGACCGTTCCATTCACAAAGCAATGAAGCTTGGTTCACTCATGTACCCGGGCTGAAAGTAGTTTACCCCGCTACACCGTATGATGCCAAGGGACTGTTGTTAAGCGCAATTGATGACCCGAATCCCGTGCTGTACTTTGAGCATAAGGCACTGTACCGCAGCGTTAGCAATGATGTGCCTGATGGCTATTACACTCTGCCCATTGGCAAGGCAAGATATGAAACCGAAGGTGATGATGTTACTATCATAACATATGGCATGGGTGTTTATTGGGCATTAAATGCCCTTGAGAATATGAAGGATATTTCCGCTGATATAGTTGATCTGCGAACTTTACTGCCATTGGATTACGATACCATCGCCGAAAGCGTAAAGAAAACCGGTAAGGTTATTATCCTTCATGAAGATACACTCTTTGGCGGTATCGGCGGAGAAATTGCTGCGTGGATAGGTCAAAATTTATTCGAATATCTCGATGCGCCCGTAATGCGAAGCGGTTCGCTGGATACTCCCGTACCATTTGCCTTAGAGCTTGAGCAAAACTTCTTCCCGAAGGAAAGATTTAAGGAACAGTTAAGAAGTTTGGTGGATTATTAATTGTAGTTTCACGCAGAGACCCTGATATATAAAATACAGTTCAATAAAAAAGACGACCCACCCATGCCATAAGCAGGCAAAACGGGACGTCACTACAAAGCGTTTAATTCCGTCCCAAACCGGAGTTTGGGACGGAGGAGAAAATTTCGTGTAATTAGTGAAATTAGTGGTTAAAGCTTTTTATGATTCCTTATCTTCAATTAGAATGACAATTTATTGCAGCTTCTCCCTCAAAAACGTATAAGTCTTCTCTTTCGCATCCTTTGTTGCTGTAACATCGTGTTTTGGGTTACTTGGATTTGCAAACCCATGCCCTGCATCGTATATATTAATAGTTACGGGAATGTTCAGGCTCTTTAAATCACTTTCAAACTTTCCTGCTACTTCGGGAGTTATCCTTGCATCCTGCTTTGCGAAAACACCAAGCACGGGAGCTTTTAGTTTTGCAAGTCTATCCAAATTCTGCTCAGGCATTCCGTAATATATCACACATGCTTTGCATTTATCTCCCAGCTCTATAGCCGCCTGGTTGCTCCATGAGCCGCCGAAACACCAGCCGTATGCTGCGAACACAGCATCACTGCCGGCATAATCTTTCGCGCCGTTTATTATTACAAGCGCGCGGTCGTTAGTAACCGATTGCACATACTTTACGGCTTCATCATTGTTCGTAGCTACTTTGCCGTCATATAGATCTATTGCCAGCACGTTAACATTCCCCAAAGTCGCAGCGACTTCCTCCGCTTCACGCTTTATGTAATCATTTAAGCCATACCACTCATGAAATAAAAATACCCAGTTATTTGTAGGGTTATCCGCCCTAACTTCATAGCCGTTTGCGTCAACACCATCGCTTGTTTTGTATGTTATCATTTTACCTTTGCCATCTGCAAGTGTAAATGCCAGTGGTTCAGGATGTTCATTCTTAAAGCCCTCATCATTGCCAAAGGTCGCCATTATGTTCGGCGCGGTAATATCGCTTCCTGTTGTGCCTGATTCTTCGCAGCATTCAGGTTTAGTTTTATTTTCGGCTGTCGTGGTTTCTTCCTCACAGCAATCGTGTTTCTGGGAATATGAAATATTCATAAATGTAAAAATTAAGATGAATGAAAGCAGTATTGTTTTCATGGTGTAATAAATTATGATTATTAATTGAAATTAAAATTTTTCTGCTCTGAAATCGGTTTCTTCGGGGTTAAGATAAGTAATGATAAAACCGTGTGATACACATTTTTCTTTTATATATGATAGAATCAGTTGTGAGGGTGAGTAGGTTCCGTACTTAACGGAGCGAAGAACTGAAAATTTCAGCCTGATGGGTTTATTTTCTGTAATGCTGCTATTAAACTCTATGATAATTATAGGTTTATATATTGCTTCAGCACTCATACGATTTAGTTTGCCTTCAACACTTTTTACGGTGTTGAAGTCTATAAATCTTTCCTCGCCCTTAGTTAGGATAAACAAATTTCCCAAATCATCAATTCGAATCTTCTTCCTGAAATACCTTCCTATGGTAATTATCATAAATCCCGTTAGCACAAGCATTACTGCAATAATATAATACCCGTTAATTACAGCCCCAACAGATGCTACCAGCGGGTAAAACGCAAGAAAAGAGATCCAGTTATTATCAATTGTAAATTCACCCGTAAGAGCATTTGCAGAAGTAATTGTACTTTTCTCTTTTCCCCTGCCGTGAGAAATAATGTATATATATACAACAAATGCCACCAGGAACCAAATCACTGCTAGAGGGATCCTGAAGAATTGCGGAATATGCTCAAACAGAAATGATGCGGCAACAGGCGGCACCGCGAATATTAATATTATAATAATTGTCTGCGAAGCAGAGGGCATTCGCCATTTGGTCAGACCGCGCTTATCTTTGAATCCAAAAGCCATAGGGCTTAAAACTGCTTAAGTTTAGTTTCAAGCTCACGCTTCATATCTTCATATCCCGGTTTGCCAAGCAGCGCGAACATATTTTGTTTATACGCCTCAACTCCGGGCTGGTCAAACGGATTAACACCCAGCACATAACCGCTTACCGCGCAGGCTTTTTCGAAGAAATAAATAAGCTCTCCAAGGTTCTCTTCATCAAGCCTGGCAAGTGTGATTGCAATATTTGGCACACCGCCTTCAATATGCGCAAGCATGGTGCCAAGCTCAGCCATTTTATTTACTTCACTTAAACGTTTACCCGAAATGTAATTCATTTCATCAAGGTTATCTTTATCTCTTGGCACGGTTAGTGTGAATTTAGATTCCTTAACGCTTATCACGGTTTCAAATATACTTCGTGTTCCTTCCTGCATCCACTGCCCCATTGAGTGCAGGTCAGCGGTAAAATTTACACCCGCGGGAAAAATCCCTTTTCCCTCTTTACCTTCTGATTCACCATAAAGCTGTTTCCACCACTCAACAACATAATTCAGGTTTGGCGTGTAGCCTGCAAGTATTTCAATCGTTTTCCCTTTATTATAAAGCGCGTTCCGCGCGGCGGCATACTTATCAGCGGGATTTTCATCCATTAGCTTTTTATCCCGGGTGAGCAGCTGCATTGCTTTTGCGCCGCTGAGCAGCGCCTCAACATTAAATCCCGCGGCTGCTATTGGCAGTAATCCCACGGGAGTCAGTACAGAAAACCTGCCGCCGACATCATCGGGTATTACAAATGTCTGATAGCCTTCTGCTTCAGCAAGCTTTTTCAAAGCGCCTTTGGCTTTATCGGTAACTGCCACTATGCGGTTTTTTGCTTCCTGCCTGCCGTATTTCTTTTCAATGTGTGCTTTCAATAATCTGAAAGCGATTGCAGGCTCCGTAGTGGTACCTGATTTTGAAATCACTATAATAGAATAATCACGGTCATTCAATACGCCAAGCAGCTCAGCGTGGTAATCTTCACTTATATTTTCTCCTGCAAAAAGTATCAATGGAGCCTTACGCTCATTCTTATTAAGGAGTGCATTAAAATTATTCGATAAAGCATCTATTACTGCCCTTGCTCCCAAATATGAGCCGCCGATTCCGATAACCACAATAACATCAGACTTCCCTGCAAGTGATGCAGCGCAATCTTTGATCTGTGAAATCTCTTCTCTGGAAATGTTTGAAGGCAGATCAAGCCAGCCAAGGTAATCGCTTCCCTTGCCTGACTTTTTGTAGAGCATATTATTTGCTTCGGTTATTTTCTGCCGGTAAGAGTTTAATTCATCTTTTGAAACATTATCAGAGATACCTTTAATATTTAATTCAATCATAAAAATTAATTAATTTTCTCAATTTAATACTTTTATTATTATTTAGTTTCACTAAAAAAGTTATATGAGTTGTAACACCCCCCGTCAGTACGGCTGCCGCCGGACAGACACCCTTCTCTAGAGGGGAGGGAGCAAAGCGGAACGGGTGTGTTTCATACTTTTTCTGTTAGAATTATTTTACTTTGGTTAGTAATTTATCTAAGTAAAAATCAGAAAGTCCAAATTGAGCTTTCATCTTTTCAATTTCAACAACCTTCTTAAGATAGTTATCTTCTGTGAACTCTTCCATTACGGCTGTTATCATTATGTTCTTGCTGGTATGATCACCGGATATGAATTCAAACACCTTGGTTTTGTAGCCGTATGATTCCAGCACCAGTGCTCTCAGTCCATCGGTTATGAAAGAAGCCAGATGTTCTTCAAGTATGCCGTGTTTAAATACACCCTTTAATTCTTCGGGTATGCGAAGATGCTTGCGGACGTATTTCTGGCAGCAAGGAGCGAGTATTATTATTTCAGACTTGATCGCAATTGCCTTGGCAATTGCGTCATCTGTGGCGGTATCACAAGCATGGAGCGCAATTACAATATCAGCTTTCTTAAGCTTGTTATCGTTTATAGTGCTGTTTAGGAATTTCAGTTCATTAAAATCGACCGCTGTTGATATATCATTTGATAGCTGCGCAAGGTCCTCGCGCTGCTCGATACCCGTAACCCTGGTTTTAAGGTCAAGCTTATAGTTCAGGTAGTTGTACACTGCGAAAGTTAAGTATGATTTCCCGCTGCCAAAATCGATTACATCAATTTCATCCTTATCTGCAAGGCTGCTTGATTCAATGAGCCCGTTTAAAATTTCAATGAACTTATCCACCTGCCGGAATTTATCATACTTATCGCCTTTTACTTCGCCCTTCAGGTTTGTAATGCCGAGTAAGTTAAGGTATTTATCTTTTGAATCTATGTAACGCGTCTTTATGCGGTTATGCTCCTTTATTTCAACACGGCTGAATGACGCTTTACGGGTGTAGGTCCTCGGAACGCGCTTCTTGTTGTATTCAAGCACAAAGTCGTTGGCAGTTGTAAAGAGTCCCCCATATAGGAAGTTCTTCCCCACTTCATCACTTATAATATTCACAGCTTCATCAGAAGTATGATTTTTATAAATATCACGGGTCTTGTATTTGTAACGCAGTGCGAATTTAACTTCGTCTTTTATCTTAACCGGATTAACATAAATATTCTCCAGTCCGTCTTCGTTACCGCGGTATTTGCCAAGTGTGAATTTCACAAATGTATTTTCTTTAAATGAGTTTCTGAGTATTTCAATGAAATCACTCTTAACATCACGGTCATTATTTTGCTCTTTAGCCATCGTATTATTTATTAATTTTTCATATCCAGATAGTAACATTTGTAAAGGGCTTCTTTTTTGAATCCTTCGCGGAAGTACATATCTGCTGCCTTTTCATTTTCGCCGTTCACTGAAAGCATTACTCCCGGTGAACCGCAATCGGCGGCATACTGAATGCCTGTTCTCAAAAGATTTTTACCCAGACCTTTGCCCTGGTAATTACCTGCAACTCCTATCGCTTCTATAAAGATCAGATCTTCGCCTTTATGTTCTTCTTTTGTCATACTCAGTGTAGCAGCCGGTTTATCATTGTGCCAGAGCAATTTCATACCGCCGTCAATATACGCAGGGTCTAGCCTCCAGTGCTCAATTCGCTCCGGCGTCATACGCACGTGGCCTAATGAATGGCCAAAAGCATCGTTAATTATATTGCACCAATTCTCTTCGTCAATTCCCTCGCGGAAGTTGCGCAGTTCGTAACCTTCTGGGAATTGCGGTTTGGTAAGATCTTTGGTATCACGAATAAGTATCCATGCGAAGCGTCGTGATTCAAACCCAAGATCTTCCCATATTTTTGCAATATTGCTGTAATTATCTTCAATAAAACCGTAAATAGAAGTGAGCCCCGAAGTATGTAATAATAGGCTGTTTAGGAGCTTTAAATAGGATAGATAGTCACCATCTGCAGCGTGGAACATCCTTAGCCGAGCCTGCCTAACCTCGCGGTATTCGGGATGGAGCATCAAAGCGGCTGCGCCGCGGATTTCATTTCCCTTTACCAGCAAATACACGGGGTCATTTTCGCTGACGGTAAAATCATCAAGCGGCGGATTTGATCCATCCTGTTCATGTGAGAATTGCTTGAAATACGATTTGAACGCAGGAATGTTCTTTTCTGTTAGCTTTACTACTTTCATACTATCAATATTCAAATTTAGAAAAATACCAATGCTTCCTGTTGTTTATTTCCATTGTGTACCTATCTGTGCCATCTACTGTTTCTATTTTATAGTTAGCAATTTTCAGCACTTCCTGCTCGTATGGAAATACCAATACTTTATTGATTGTTGAGCCAACCAGCATTGAGTCACTTCCGCAGCTTCCTTCAGATGGTTCCATCCACCCGCCTTTTTCAATATCATAATATGTTATTGTAAGCTGAATTGATTTGCCCTCAAGTTCCCATGTACCGCCATAACCAACTTCTCTGTTGGCGCAATTCATCTGGTTATTGAAATAGTAGAACGATCCGTCATCATTGAAAGTGAAAGTATCATCATACCCTGCGGCAACATGAGGCGCAGCCTGCCATGAGCCTATGAGGTCTTTTGATGTTTGTCCGTATAAAACCGGAGCAGCAAGCAACAGAAAAAATAAAAATTGTTTCATTATCTCATTGTTAATTTTTGATAGCCTTAACTGAATACATCAGCGGCATTTTGCCTTCAGTTCCTTTAATCTCATAATATCCAAGTTCATTCTGTACAGTATTATTAAAGCACTTATAATAGCTGTACGGATATTCTTTAAACTCAGTGATATGCATGTTTTGTTTCAGCAAAGCGGTAAATACATCACTCAAAGGATGGTTCCACCCATAAGATAACTGGTTGATTGCCCTGTCTTTATCCGCGTAGCTATGCCCCACTTCCTCTATAATAGGCTCTATGTTAAAGTATGAATATTCCATCTTAACGCAGTCATCATCGTACATCCATCTGACGGGGTGAAACTCCGCGATAAAAAATGTTCCGCCGGGTTTCAGGAAATGAGAAACTACATCAGCCCATTTATTCAGATCAGGCAGCCAGCCTATAGTTCCGTATGATGTAAATACAATATCGAATTTTTTACCGAGTACATTCTTCAGATCATAAATATCTGAGCAGATAAATTCTGCATCAAGTCCAAGCTCACTATTCAATTCCTTTGCCGCCTCAATTGCTTTGTCGGCAAGATCCACACCGGTGACCTTCGCGCCAAGTCTTGCCCAGCTTAGTGAATCCAGGCCGAAATGGCATTGCAGATGCAAGAGTGATTTACCTGAAACATCGCCCAAAGCTTCAAGCTCAGCAGGTTTGAGAGTTGATTTCCCGGCTCGGAATGATGCAACATCATAAAATTCTGATGTTACATGCACCTCTGTTTTTTTATTCCACAAATCGCGGTTTACTTCTATGTATTTTTCCATGATGATTTTAGTAGATCACCTCACCCCTTACCCCTCTCCTCTCAGGAGAGGGAGACGGTCCGAAGGACTCCTTTGGAGAGGGTGAGGTTAGATTTAATTAACCTTTATCTTATCCGCAATTTCTTTTGCCTTTTTGCGAAGCTCATCGGTCGAAGCATCGGGTTTATCGTATGCCAGGGCAACTCCCATTCTGCGGTACTTGCGGGTATTGGGTTTACCGAATATTTTTATATCAGATTTAGGATATTTTGCTGCTTCTTCGAGCCCTGAGTAACTTGGCTGGTTTGAATTATCATCCCCTGCAAGCACCACAGCGCTTGCGCCGGCACGCTCTAAAGTTATTTCAGGGATATCAAGCCCGAGAACAGCCCTTAAGTGAAGCTCAAATTCATTAAAATTCTGTGTGCCGGCAAGTGTAACCATGCCTGTATCATGCGGGCGGGGTGAGAGCTCACTGAAATAAACGCCATCTGAGGCCAGGAAGAACTCAACTCCCCAAATACCAAAACCTGTAAGCGCACGCGTCACCTTATCCGCCATCATTTGTGCTTCTACGAGGTGTTCCGGTGATATAACGCAGGGCTGCCAGCTTTCCTGGTAGTCTCCCCGCTCCTGCCTGTGACCGATAGGAGGGCAAAACAGGGTTTTGCCGTTTTTCTGTGTTACTGTTAACAATGTAATTTCTGTGAAGAAGTTAATGAATCCTTCAATTATTACTTCGTTGTAATCACCTCTGCCGCCTGTTGATGCATATTCCCAAGCCTTATCAATATCACCAGCACCTTTTATTACCGATTGCCCCTTACCCGATGATGACATTAGCGGCTTAACAACACAGGGAATACCGATCTCTTTCACAGCCAATCGGAAATCTTCAAGTGTGGAAGCATATTTGTATGGCGCGGTTTTGAGCCCGAGTTCAATTGCCGCAAGGTCACGGATAGCTTTGCGGTTCATTGTGAAATTAGCAGCTCTAGCGCTTGGCACAACCTGAATCCCGCTGTTTTCATAATCGTAAAATCGTTCAGTGCGTATAGCTTCAATTTCAGGTACAATTATATCGGGGTTATGTTTGGCTACAACTTTATCCAGCTCATCACCTGAGAGCATGTTTATCACTTCGCGCTCATCTGCTGCCTGCTGTGCCGGGGCGTTATTGTAGGAATCGACTGCAACCACATACTGTCCCAGCCGCTTCGCGGCGATAACGAACTCTTTGCCCAATTCACCTGAGCCTAATAATAGAATTTTTTTTGTCATTATTATTTTTACCTCACCCCCTAACCCCTCTCCTGGAAGGAGAGGGGAGCTAAAATTTTGAATTATTGACCCTCCCTCTCCTTCTAGGAGAGGGAGACGGAGGGTGAGGTCGTTTATTTCGGATTTACTTTTTATACTTCTCTATAAGCTTCCTCACGGGCTGATTATCTGCATAAACACGCCATTTGGTTATCCGGCCGTTCTCAACAGTGGCTGTCCATGAAGCCGGGATTTCGAATTTGTTCTCAGCAAGTATCCTGCCATCTGTGGCAAGCGTTCCTTTGGCTGTACCGAAAACTGCCACCATGCCATTCTTGCTGATAATATCCTTTACTATCACAGTGTAATCAGGAAAAAATGTAAGCAGCACATTCCACGCCTTGCGCATATCGGTCACCCCTTTGGTATCAATTCCCATGGAATCAATAAACACCGCGTCACCCGATGTCATTTCAAGCAGTCCGGCAATATCATGTTCATTTATGAGCTTGATATACCTGCGGACTATCTCGGTGTTATCAATTAGAATATCACCATCATTAATATTTATTTTTGAATCAAGCTTATGCGCTTCATGCAATATCCCAAGATATGTGGGTTTCAATTCCTTTTCTGTGACCCTGAATGCCGCTTTCTTAACAGTAAATGCTTTTGCATCGGGTGAGCTGGATACTATGTATTTCAATTCGGATCCAACGTAATGCAGCGCAACACCATCCTGCACACCGTAACCTCCATCAATTTCACCTGATGAGATCATTTTCCTGTACGCGCTGCGAAGCTCGCCGCGTTTATCGTAATGTGGACAGAAACTACCCTCAAGGAATCCAAGGCAGCTTATTCTTCGCCAAATATCGTCTTTTGGATTCTGGTACCCATCTTCATACCAGCAGATCGCGCCGGCTGACATGCCGCTCAGAACAACACCCTGTTTCCAGGCCTTTTTTATGATGCGGTCAAGTCCGGCTTTGCGCCACACCTGCATCAAAAACTTCGGACTCCCCCCTCCCACAAAGATCAGATCCTGGCTCATGATGATCTGCTCAAGTTTTCTGAATGGGATCATTTTTTTTGAAAGCGAAAGGTGGGTTGGCTTGCAGTTGAATTTATTGTATGCCCGGTAGAACTTAGCGATATAATCTTCATGGTCGCCCCCGGCAGTGGGCAGAAATAGAACTTTTGGTTTTGCTTTGTTTGTCTGCAGAAGAAGGTACTCATCAAGCAGCAGGTTGTCGGGCTGATCTGAAAATCCACCGCCGCCCAGCGCGATTATATGCCCCTGGTTCTGTTTAGTAACATTCCTGTTTATATGCGAGGAAATTTTTCGTGTTATCTTTGAAAGCGATTTCAGCATTTCTTAATATTTGCCTGTATTGAAAGATATTTGGTTTAGAATTGACAAAAATCGTTAAAATTAGGGAGAAATTAAATGCACTATTTCTGAATTTTGTCATTTGTATGTAATTGTAATCTTTGATAAGTATAGGTAAATTTGAGCTTATCTATTAACTAAATACTGAACAAATTGAAAAAGTTAATATTTTCAGCAATTCTGATTTTTGTTAGTTCTTGTCCCCTCTTAAGCGGCAGCATTACCAATATTTCTTCTGCTGAAAATGATTCTGCGGTAATAGCGCTTACCGGGGATGTTCTGGCTGTTATTAAGGAAAGAGATTTCGATAAACTGACAGGCTACATTCATCCGATTGAAGGTATCAGGTTTTCTCCTTATGCATACATTGATACATCAAAAGACGCTGCAGGGTCCCCTTCCGGATTCAGATTAAATGCATATTCAGATCAAAAACGAATATGGGGTTCTTACGATGGAACCGGCGACCCGATAGAAATGACAGTAAAAGAATATTTCAACAGGTTTGTGTATGATGTTGATTTTCTGAATGCGGAAAAAACCACATTCAACTCAAAATCAAGCCATGGCACTGATCTTGATAATCTTACTGATATTTATCCGGGCTGTGTTTACACAGAAAGTTATTTCTCCGGGTTTGATGAAAAATTCGGCGGTATGGATTGGCGCGCATTGAGGCTTGTGTATAAAGAGTATGAAGGCAAATATTACCTTGTTGGCATTATTCATGATGAATGGACAATATGACGCGGCCAGTCTTTTTCCCCCGGGCTGTATATTATCTCTGAAATTTAAGTTATAAATTTAAACCCCGAAAATGCTTAAGAAGATATTTAAATATTTAAATGTACAGACTGAACTTGAAGATTATGAAACAATTCATAGCCAGATACTTCAGGGGGTAGTTTTTAAGGGTACCAATTTATGGATCCTGATGTTCGCTATTGTGATAGCTTCTGTTGGATTGAACACTAATTCTACTGCTGTAATTATAGGCGCAATGTTGATTTCACCTCTTATGGGTCCCATAAACGGTATGGGATACAGCATCGCGACTTATGATTTTATTCTGTTCAGGAAGGCAGTTAAAAATTTCACGTTTGCAGTAGTTACAGCGCTGTTTACCTCAACTGTGTATTTTGCAATTAGCCCTGTTTCAACCGCAGATTCAGAACTTCTTGCAAGAACCTCACCAACAATATATGATGTACTGATAGCGCTGTTTGGCGGATTGGCCGGGATACTTGCCATAAGCAGTAAACTCAAGGGTAATGTAATACCCGGGGCGGCAATTGCAACAGCGCTTATGCCCCCTCTATGTACGGCAGGTTACGGTATTGCAAACGGTGAACCGTATTATTTCATGGGTGCACTTTATCTGTTTACAATTAATACTGTATTTATCGCACTCTCTTCTGTTGCTATTTCTCAGATACTTAAATTTCCTATTAATTCAGATGTAAACGAAAGCCATAAAAAAAGAATAAACAGGTATATCACGGCTGTGATACTCTTAACTCTGCTGCCCAGCATTTACTTCGGGTACAAACTGGTAGAAAATGAAAAATTCACAGCGGAATCAGAGAAATTTACCGAAAGTGTAACTTATTTTGAAGGAGCCTACCTGATAAAAAGTGAAATTACACCTGAAACCAGGAAGATCCGCCTGATTTACGGAGGTAAAGAACTTTACGGAATACATAAAGAAAACATCCTGCAGCGGGCTAATGATTTTGATATTAAGAACTCAGAGATAATTATTGATCAGGGTTTTTCTCTATCTCAAAAAGAACTCACTGAAACCGATGTATTAAAGAACAATATAAGCTCATTGAATCTCTCTCTTCAGACAAAGCAAAATGTCATTGACAGCATACAGGCAGTACAGGAAAGCGGCAAGGATCTCTTTACAGAGATCAAAGCAATATTTCCGCAGGTTACATCGTGCACCTACTCGGGTTCACTCAATTACAATGATTCAAACTACAGTGGTGAGGCTTACGGACTTGTAGTGGTTACAGCTCCAAAAAATAAAATTAGTACTCAGGAGCGAAGCAAATTGAATGAATGGCTTCATAAAAGACTTAAGGCTGATAGACTAAAATTGATAATTGATGAGTATTAACAGTGTTAGGATTTAGATCTATTTTCTGATTATTATCTAAAATCCTCACCAACTTTTGAAAAACGGGAGACCGGCGAGTTACTAAAAATTACGCGAATTAATTAATCTAACATTTGAAATTATTTCATGTAAGCGAAGAACCGGGAATTGCACTTTTTACGCCTAGGCCATCACCGCAGATTTATAGTAATATTAAAGGTGCTGCTGTCTTCGCAATATCTGATGAAATGCTCCACAATTACCTGCTGCCAAGAGATTGTCCCAGGGTCTGCTATTATGCTAAAACTGACTCATTACAAGCTGATATTGGTAGATACATTGGTGATACAGACAAGAAGTTCATAATTACAGTCGAAGAAAGCTGGCTTGAAAGAATAAATAACACTAAACTGTATTTATATGAAATGCCTTCTGAAAGGTTTGAGCAGATTGACGAAGGGGCGGGATACTATGTTTCTTATGAGACAGTTAAACCATTGAGCGTTTTGCCTATTGATAATCTATTTGATGAAATAGTGGAAAGAGATGTTGAACTTAGGGTTTTATCTTCACTGAAACAACTGGCATATGAAATTTCGAATTCAAGTTTACATTTTTCAATCATCCGGTTGAGGAATGCTGATTAGGTATATTATTCAATTTAAATTATCAGAAGTATAAATAATATGGATCATAAAGAAGCAGGAACATACTGGAATGACAATGCTGAAGCATGGACAGCGCTATCAAGAGCTGGTTATGATATTTACCGTGACTACCTCAATACACCGGCTTTTTTCGATATACTTCCGGATATAAAAGGTCTGTATGGTATTGATATCGGCTGCGGGGAAGGATTTAATACAAGATTGATTGCCGAAAAAGGTGCTGTAGTTGAAGGGATTGATATATCAGAAAAATTTATTTATGAAGCTAAAAGTTTTGAGACTGAGCATCAATTAAAAATTAATTATCAAGTCTCAAGCGCTCTGGCACTTCCCTTTAGCAATGACACATTTGATTTTGCAGTCTCGTTCATGTGCTTCATGGATATTCCTGAAAATGAATCAGCGTTTAAAGAAGCATTCAGAGTATTAAAGCATGGTGGATTTCTGCAATTCTCGATCGCTCACCCTTGTTTTGATACGCCCCACAGAAAAAATCTGAGAGATCAAAATGGAATTACTTATGCCATCGAAGTTGGCGATTACTTCAAAAACATACACGGAAGAATTGATGAATGGACATTTGGTTCAGCCCCATTTGAACTTAAGAATAAATACAATAAATTTAAGACTCCCAGATTCACAAAGAGTCTATCCCAGTGGCTAAATGCTTTAGTAAAAGCCGGGTTTATAATTGAGCATGTTAATGAGCCATATCCTGATGACGAAGTTGTAAAAGAACATCCTGAACTGCAGGATAGTTGTGTTGTTTCTTATTTCCTTCATATCAGGTGCAGGAAACCATAATTTATAGTTCTATGTCACTACTTCAAACTAAAGGCTGGGTTTTATATGACGGTATGTGCGGGTTCTGCTCATGGTGGATACCGTTTTGGGAAAGGACCATAAACCGCACCGGCTATGGAATAGCCATGCTGCAGGATAAGTGGGTTCGCGAAAAACTACAATTACCCGTTGAGCTTGAAAACCGCGATATAATACTGTTATTTCCCGATGGCAGAAAACTCATTGGAGCCGATGCGTATATTTTCGGGATGAAAACCGTTTGGTGGTCAGCCCCTGCGGGATTCCTGCTTTCAATGCCGCCTTTCAGGCAGGTAACATGGTTATTTTATAAACTCTTCAACCGCAACCGCTTTTTGGTATCAAGGGTCTGCCGGCTGAAACCAATTATTAACACCCGATAAATTAATTTCAATTTACAGTAAATCCATTTATTTTTGCAGCTACCAATTAAAAATGATCATGCACAGTATTTATAACAAAGAAGATAACCAGAGATTAATAGAACGTATTCGGAAGATCAATTCAAGCTCGAAACCTGCCTGGGGAAAATTAGATGCAGCCGGTATGCTTTTCCACCTGCAGGAACCTATAAGAGTATCGCTGGGTGAAATAAATACAAAACAAGGATTGCTTGGCAAATTACTGGGCAAAATGGCGCTGAAAGAAGTGCTGAGCGATAAACCATTCAAAAAGGGTGTACCAACCAGTGATGAGTTCAAACCGAAAAGCTCTTATGAGCTGGATTCCGAAAAAGAAAAACTTTTAAATATCGTCTCTTCTCTTTGTAACATAGACCAGAACAGGATCGGTAAGAATCCCCATCCGTTCTTTGGCTTACTTTCGCCCGGGGAGTGGGGTATCATTACATGGAAACATATTGATCATCATTTAACACAATTTGGAGTTTAAACATATTGAACAATTATGGGCACAAAAGATAAAAGAATAGACGCATATATTGCGAAGTCACAGGATTTTGCCAAGCCAATTATGAAGCATCTGAGAAAGCTCATCCACAAATCATGCCCGGATGTAACAGAAACAGTTAAATGGGGTATGCCTGCATTTGAGTATAAAGGACCGTACATTGGATTTGCGGCATTCAAAAAACATTTTGCGCTCTTCTTCTGGAAAGGAGCGATAATGAAGGATAAAGATCTGCTCATGGGGAAAAACGCAAAGGGCTCAATGGGTAATCTTGGCAGAATAGAATCCATTGAAGACCTGCCCAGTGATGCAGTTCTTGCAAGGTGGATCAAAGAAGCAAAGAAATTGAATGACGATGGTATTAAGATAGATAAGAAAGAAAATCCGAAACATCAACGAAAAGAATACAAAATGCCGCCTTACTTCCAAAAGGAACTTAACAAAAATAAAAAAGCTAAAGCCACTTTTGAGACTTTTCCGCCTTCGCATAAGCGTGAATACCTTGAATGGATAATTGAAGCAAAGACCGAAGAGACCAGGAACAAACGAATGGAAACTGCCATCGAATGGATGAGCGAAGGCAAATCAAGGAACTGGAAATATCAAAAAAAATAACAATGAGAAAAATATTAATTATTCTGTTACTTGTAACTGCATCAACTACTTTTGCCCAACTGGTAAAAAAGGGAGAAACTGAAATTTTCAGGTTTAAAACCAGCGGCGGTAAAACCGCTGTTATTTGTACGGGTGATAGCGATAGCTATATTGTTTACCGCTTCGGTACCAACGGCAAGGTTGAATTGGTTTACCCTGCGGCAATGAACATTGATTCATGGCAGCTTTTCACATATAGCTACTACTTCCGCGGAGGCGGAAAAGAAAATGCGGGGTTAGACCTGAACTACCTCTCTTTTGAAAACAACGGCTATTTATATAAACTATACCAGGAATATTCCGCAGAAGCAGAAAGTGAATCAGCTGGAATTATAGTCACAGGAGCAAACGGGATTGAAACTGATTTTAAAGCTGTTTCAAATTCAGTAAAAGGTTCATTGGTTGACTTGAGATATATGGATAAATTGAAACGGGAGCAGTAAAACCAAGGAATTCAATAAATTACAGATACTTCTTTAAGATCTTTCCTCTTAAGGGCAGGTACTACGCAATTTTCAGCAGGGTATCCAACCGGAATTAATAAAAAAGGGCGTTCATTTTCGGGCCGGTTCAGTATTTTTGATAAAAATCCCATTGGACTGGGCGTATGAGTTAGTGCGCACAAACCTGCATTATGAATAGCTGTTAATAAAAATCCGCAGGCAATACCTACCGATTCACTAACATAATAATTCTGAAGTTTTTCACCTGTTTCTGAAATGTCATACAATTTTTTAAAAATTACTATTAAATAAGGGGCTGTTTCTATAAAGGGTTTTTTCCAGTCAGTTCCGAATTTTTCCAGGTCCTTAAGCCACTGCTCATCCATTCTTCCGTTATAGTTTTCATACTCTTCCTTTTCAGCAGCCTCGCGAATTTGTTTTTTGATATCAGGATCGGTTATTACGCAGAATGTCCAGGGCTGCTTATGTGCCCCGGATGGAGCTGTAGATGCTGTCATAATGATGTTCTCTATTATTTCTATAGGAACATTTCGGTCAGAAAATTCACGAATGCTTCTTCTTGAATCCATAAATCTTCTGAATTCATCAGATCTTTCATGCATTTCTTCGCTGCTGAAATTAGTATGAATGTATTTAATAAATTTCATTTATGATTCACGGGGATTGTATTCATTTTCTTTTTTTATGTTTAAATAAATAAAGAACAATAAATGATAATATTAAAAAACCCGCTGCAATAACCGTAGTTAAGTTTAAATTTTCCACTCTCTCAATATTACCTGTTAATTTTTGGTTGGTTTATACCACTTTCCCAGAAAATTTATTACAGCAAACCGTATATCATTTGAAAGATCACTTTTATCAGCAGGATCCGGTTCAGTTACTTTTATCACCCCCGGGTTTTCTTTTGTAAGATATCCGAAATTACTTTCCATACCGCTCATTAAATAATCAGCAACCGCGGCGGTATAAACTTTATTCTCATTAATAAGCTCATTTTTAAGCTTATACCCGGCTGCAGTTTGCTCGAGTCCGTAATACTGCAGGTATCCGCCGCTGCCCGGCTGCGAAAAGCCTGTTTCAATAATTTGCTTAAGCAGTGCCCCTTTAAGTTCAACCCTAAGTATCTTTCCACCAAAGGGAAGCACCCTGATTATATCATATTCTGTAATTTCACCAGTCAGCTTATCATCCAGCCTAATAGCACCGCTATTGAAAAATGCCAGGTCTGCGCCTTTTACCGCGTCAAACATTGCATTTGCAACCAGGTATCCTAAAGCGCATTGAGAGTACCGGACAGTTTCATCTCTTCCGTCAAGTGTATCTTGTTTAAGATCAATAACCATCTTAAGCGGGTCAAATCCTTTATCATAGAATCCTTTATAAGCGCGTGTGACCCATTCATCAACCAGCGCTTTTACTTTGGGATCTTCGGGTATTTTCTCATCAATACTTACCAATTCAGATTTTATCTCCAACAGTTTATTATGTTCATCAAAAAGAAGTCTGTGTATATAGATAGTAATTGCATTGGCATCAGCCTTGGTGATTATTGTTTCACCTACTTTATGAAGCATGTTCACATGTTCATGCCCGCCCATAATTAACTTAAGCTGCGGCACTTCAGATGCAAGCTTTTTATCTTCATCAATATTAAGATGTGTGATGCCAATTAGGTAATCAATACTGTCTTTAATTGAAGTATAAACATGTTTTGCTGAACTGTAATAATCACTGTATGATACATAACGCTGTTTGTTCGCGTTAATGCAGATACCGATAATCCCAAGTCTTATAGGCTGACCCTTTAAATACCCTGGGGTTTTGATAATTTTATATTCAGGTAAATTTTTACCAATAAGCATAACATCCATTTTGCTTAGATTTGAATCACGCCAATGGGTATAAGAAAGCGGGTTATATTTTTCAAAAAACACAGGTTCGTTATTTCCTCTGGCACCAGGTATTCTGAATACATTAGAGCTGATCCAATCAAACTTTGATTCATTGATACGTTCCTGCAGTACATCATATTTATAGTCAAATTCGTGGTTGCCGAATGTAACATAATCCAGACCTATGGCATTTAGAACATCAACCATCTGCCTGCCGTTTATTCGTTTATCTTCATAAGTGCTTGTTCCAAGCGCGCTGGGTGAGATAAAATCGCCTGAGAGCACAACAAATGTGTACGGATTGTTCTGTTTAATTCTATCGATGACGGTTTTTACGCGCGCAAGTCCACCGTACTTGCCGCCTTCAAGCGGGGCTATCTCGTAAACATCGTTCATTTGAATAAATACAACTTCACTGGTTTGCCCGTAAACGGTACAAACCAGCAAAGCCAGGAAAATAACAATTCTTTTTTTCATAGATTGGGCTTTAAGGATTTGGTGTTTCTTCACCTGAATCGTCCGGTGAATCTTCGTTGTACCAGTCTGAATCTTCATCAACCTCACTTAGCAGTTCTTTTGCATACTGCTCGTCTTCGGGCATCACCTGGAAATCTACAGGGAACGCGTTAATGGGCACAACACCCTGCATATTTTCTCCCTTAGCCATGTATTTTATTCCCGCTTCATCAAGAATTGATTTCACAACAGCGATAATTGCCATATTATCTGTTTTGAATACTGATACCAGGTATTCTTCATTCAGGCCTTCGTTGCCTGAGTCGATTCCACCCGGATTTACATTTTCGTCATTTGACATGATTTAAGTCCCCGCTTATCTATTATTGATTAATTTGCTTTGTATGTTTTTATTCTGAATGCCAGCATGATCGAAAAAATTCCGCTGAGTATTGCAAATGCGCCGAATACCATTAGCATAACACCCGCGCCCTGTATCAGGTTACCGGCAAGTAAGATACCGAATATAATGGAAACAACTCCGTTCAGGATAAGCAGCCATTCGTTTGTTATGACTTTACGCATTTTGACCGCTCCGATGATGTGAATAATACCTGAGAGAATTGCCCATGCAGCGATAAATATCATAATTCCGCCAAGTGCTGAAACAGGATTCAGTAATACAACAATTCCCGCACCTAAGAAGATCAGTCCCTCAATTATCCTCAGTCCCCTGTTATCGGTTTCACCAAGGAAAGCGAGTGTTAAGATAAAGAATCCCGATAGTATGGCGAAGAACGCGAAGAAAGTAATTAGTGAAAATATTACTATATACGGAGATGCAAGCGCAAGCACTCCGAATAAGATCGCAAGTACACCTCTTACAGCAATTAACCACCAGTTCTTTTGTAATGTTTCGAGCATTGTTTTATTAATTTAGTTGACTGCAATGTTTGTTTCCGGGATCTGTTAAACGAGCAATGCTGCAATTAGCAGTTTTGATCGGTTTATGATCGCAATTTTATGTAACTTAAGAAACGAAAATGAATATTAAAAGTAAAATAAATTATTTTTCCATTAATTCCATGGCTTTATCAAGAAATTCATCACGTTTCTCACGGATGCCCTTAATAGTACGGCTTACCGGAATAGTCGGGTGAATACCGACCCCGTGATGAGGAGTATTATCATGTTTAAGTACTTTCATGCCGGTAAACCACACGGTATAGCCGCCGGGTAAATATATTGGATTTATATTCCCGTTTGTTCCCGCAGTTTGCTCTCCAATAATTTCACCAAGTGAATACGCCTCTACTATTCCCATAATTGATTCAGCGTAACTGATAGCCCCGCCATTTGTCATAAATACTATTTTCCCCTTGAATTGCGGTTCAAGCGGTTCCATTTCCCATCTTTCGGATGTATCAAATCCAACAAGGTTCTCATAATCAGGATAGATGATCTGTGGTACATTCCATTTAGCAGAAAGTAGTTTACGTGAAGAAAGGTGATTCAGGAAATCCGGGGAAAGCATGGGATAGCCTCGAACATCAAAAATTACCCCCTTTGCTTCTGCCAGTTCTGGAATTTTTTCATCCAGTTCTTCAGTAGTCAGTCGTGTAAGGTCAACATAAAATACCCCGGCTTTCACTTCCGAAATTTTTTCCGGTCTGTATTCAGGGTAGTATCCCTGCTCCTTAACGTCAGAAAATTGGAAACTGCGTTTTGCTTCTGTGTCAAATTCTTCACCCTCTCTCAATATCTTCATCTTAATAACTGAATCTTTTTCTCCCTTGGTTAGTCTGCCCCATAGTAACCCGCTCGTTCGGTAACCAACCGTAGCTGAAGATATCAATTCACCTTCCTCATCAGCAAATTCATGAACATCCTTTCTATCAATTTCTGTTATAACATCACCTTCCGATAAGCCGGTGTTCTCTTCAAAAATGCGGCTTATTACATACTCACCTTCGGCATGATCAAGTAAAAACGGCGGGTAACAATAATTGAATTTGTGTTTACTGTATGCAGCACCTGCATGACCATCATTCAGATTAGCAGATATGATCTGCAGGTATTTCAGGAAATCAACTCCGTTCTTACTTTTCACAGCAAATTTCAATGCATCATCTAAAATGCCGTTCCAGTCAATATCATAAAGCTCAAAGTACGGGTATGAATGCTGAATTACATTCCACATTTTGGCAGCACCTGCCAACCGTACATATTTACTATCTGTGCAAAGTTCACTGAACCAACTATCTTCAAGCAGAGCCTGCAAATTTTTCAAAGTGTAACTATCAGCGTGCGGCAACGTACCCGCTGTATCTGAATATAACCCCAAGGGAACAATACAGCTTAAGCTGCCTGAAATTGGTTTATCGATCAGTTCCCCGGGCAAAGGATATTTATCAAATGGCTGTTTTCTGTAACAGCTCTGAATAAAACAAGCTTTATCATTATCAAATGTATCAAAATCAATAATCTCATAGAGGTAGTCACTGTTCACAATGTTCCAGCTTTCGGGTGATTTGCCAAGAGTCTGCTCTTCAAATCTACCATCATTAAGTTCTGCTGACTTCCATTTTCCAGCATCATAGACTTCCAAACTGAAGCCATTGACAAATAACACACCCTCATTATAGAGAGTTACCCCATATTCAACCTGAGATACTTCTTCTGTAATTTCAAATTCAACTGAATATTTCTTCCATTTTCCGAACGGGAACAATATGCTGTTAAAACCTGTTTGAGTCCCGTTTTCTCGTAATGATTTTGTCCACAGTTCGCCCTTAACATCCTTTTCTTCAAGTTCAAATTTTATTCCGGCTTCCAGCTTTAACTTTTTTCCTCTGAATTCTGATACATCGATCGTTTTTGAAAGTACTGCAGAGTGATTTACAACAGGGGGAATCCTGTTTATTCTGATACTTTTATAAATACCATAAATTGTATCCATATTATCCTGAATACCCTTATGCTGCCACGCAACGGGGAGAAGACCAGTTGTATCTGCGGGAATAATTTTACTTTGGTCATATGTAACATTTTCACCTGTAAAATATATCTCAATAGCCGGAGCTACCTGCAGGAACAATTCAAGCAGCAGAGCTTTAAGCTCTTTATCATCACGGGCATTTTCTACTTTTTCAAACCCGTAAACTGCGAATTTATCCCAGTCAATTGATGAGGCTTCATCACTTGGATGGAAAAATCTGATATAGCCGTATAACTTTGTAAACGCGCGGAAATTCTGAAGAGTTTGTTCATTCATATCAAAGGAAATATTAATTTAAGAATAATTGAAATGGATGAAAAGCGGCTGTAATTCTTTTTTATTTCAATAATATTGAGCTATCACCGTAACTTAAGAAACGAAAATCATTATTTAAAGCATATTCATAGAGCACCTTCCACTCACTGCCAATAAATGCGGCAATAAGCAGCAAAAGCGTGCTTTGCGGCTGGTGGAAATTTGTAATAATGCCTGAAAATACCTTAAAATCATACCCGGGAACAATGATAATGTTGGTCTTTCCGTAAAGGCAACTCAGGTTGTTTTGTTTCATATATGAAATGATAGCCTCAAATGATTTTACAGGATCTTCGGGTTCATTTTCATACGGCTCCCATTGAGTTATGTTTAGCTGATTGCCTGTATGCCGGCCTTGCAATAACTGTACACCAAACCAGTAAAGTGATTCAACAGTCCGCATTGAAGTTGTGCCCACGGCAATTATATTGTTGGTTCCAATATTCGCAGCAATTTCTTCCACCAGGCTTAGCTCAACATATATGCTTTCTGAATGCATACCGTGCTCTGAAATACTATCATTTTTTACCGGCTTAAATGTTCCGGCGCCTACGTGGAGTGTAACAAATCCGGTTTTTATATTATTTTTTTTGAGAGAATCCAGCACACCCTGAGTGAAATGCAGTCCCGCAGTTGGTGCGGCAACAGAGCCTTCGGCTTCAGAATAAACTGTCTGGTATGAAGCTTTATCTTCTGGTGTGACATCGCGCTTCATATACGGCGGCAGCGGAATCTGTCCGAATATTTCGAGAATTTCAGCAAATGTAAGATGCTCGGGCTGCCAGCTTAATTTGATAAGAAATGCATCTGCCCGTTTGGATAAAAGCTCCGCTTCAAGCCGGCACTCCGTGCCGTTTACATTTTTTGTTGAAACTAATTTACCTGATTTCCACGCCTTCAGCTTACCAACCAGGCATATCCATTCAACCGAACCTTTTTGAGCCAGAGCTGTAACAAGCTCAGTATTTTCTGCCGGTTCAAGTGTGAATATCTCAATTTCTTTACCGGCCGGATTCTGAAACTTTAACCTGGCATTAATAACTTTCGTATCGTTGAATATCAGTAGAGAGTTATGCGGAATAATATCTTCAATATTGCGGAATGTATCCTGAGTAATCTTGCCCTTATTATATATGAGCAACTTTGAGCTGTCACGCTCTTTTAATGGGAACTGCGCGATCTTTTCCGCAGGAAGTTCGTAGGTATAATCTTTGATTAATATTTCGGCGGGGTTGATTTTCAAATGAGAATTATTGGTTCAATTAATAAAGATTCCCGCTTTCGCGGGAATGACAAAACAAAAACAGATTTTTGTAGTCTGATATTAACGTAATATCTTAACAATATCGCTGTAAATTTTATCAACCCACATTTTGTACATTTTGCCTGATGGATGAAGACCGTCTGAAGCTATCAATGCGGGATCATTTGTGCGGGATATTTCTGTAATATCGTAAAACTTAACTCCAAGTTTTTCACATTCTTCCTTCTTCACCCGGTTATACTCATCAATTTCAGCGGCAATTTTGCCGCGCTCTTTGCCTTCGGCAAAGGGGGTTACTCCCCAGTCAGGAATTGATAGCACAAACACGTTTCCATTTTTTCCGCCTGCATATTTTACCGCAATTTCCAGAAGCTGCTTTAACTCAGACCTGTAGTTTTCAGAATCTCTGCCGCGGTACTGGTTGTTTACTCCAATTAAAAGTGTAACAATACTAAATGTATCTTTAACATTCTTTTCTTTGATTGCGGCAAGCAGCTCATCGGTTGTCCAGCCGGTTTTGGCAATGATAAGAGGTTCAGCAATATCGATGCTGTCTGAATTAAGCATTGCGCTTAGCTGCGCAGGGAAGCGTTCATTTTCGTTTACCATCTCGCCAATGGTGTATGAATCGCCCAAAGCCAAATATGTGTATTTATTTTTAATCGGGGTTTCTGATATCATAAAATATGCAGGAAGTAATATTAAAAAAGCGATCGCAGAAATAAACGTAATTATTTCTGCCCGTTGTTTTCCGCAAGCGCAATACATTTCAGTTCAATAGCTATAGGTGTTGGCAAACAGTTTATTTCAATAGTAGTGCGGCAGGGCTGGTTATCCTTAAAATACTCCGCCCAAAGCCTGTTGTAAACCGGGAAGTCATCTTTCATATTGGTTAAAAAAACAGTTACATCAATAAGCTTATCCCACCCTGAGCCTGCCTCCTCAAGTATCCATTTAACATTTTGAAACACCGAGCGGCACTGTGTTTCAATATCGTATGATACAATTTTCCCGCTTTCATCAAGTGTAACCCCGGGAATTTTTTTTGTGCCGCGCTCCCTTGGACCCACACCCGAAAGGAACAGTAAATTACCGGCACGCCTCGCGTGCGGATATAATCCTACGGGTTCAGGGGCTTTCCCTGAGTTTACAATTCCGTCATTTACTTTGCTATCAGCCATTATTCTTTAAACAGATCCTTTACTTCGGGTTTAATGAAATCAGAAATTTCACTGAACGGAATAGTTATTTTTATCTCACCATCCGCATAAGATGCGATCTCATACGGCACGTAATTAAACATTATGCTGCCGGGAGCGATCATGAAATTATCATTTACGGGGATTGTATCAATAAACAATCCCGCCTCCTGCAATGATTTTTCCGGGGGCACACCTCTTTGCAGCTTGAAATATTTCTCCAGCAGTGCCGGAAGTTTTTCAATTCCCTTCTTCGTTACTACATCATCTATAGCAAGCACCTTTTTGCGTTTAAGGTCAAGGTTTGTAAACCCGGTTCCGTAATTTCCGTGGGCACCGCCTGTAAATGAATAGTAAAAATCTGAAAGTACAAAAAGCTTGTCATTATAGAACACAGGAATAACAATATTCTGGTCTTCCATGGAGTAACTCCAACCTTCACCCATATCATCACGGTTAAGATCCTTGTTATTTTCCCTGAAATCTTTCATATATTTCTTCTTATTGGCAAGCATCTGTTCGCCGATTGCAGAGGCTCCTGTTTTCATCTTCTTGGATTTAAGGATGTAATCTCTAATGAATTGAGCGTTCGTGTAATTATCACTTGGCCATATTGTGCCTTCTGTGTAATTACAGAACGGAGCGTCGAGATCCTTAAACAGTTTTTCTTTGCCTTCCACATAAACAAATTCAAACTTACTGCTTTCATCTTTCGCGGTAGTAAGTGAAAAATTAAACACTTTATTCTGTGAAGGTTTATCCCATTTACCTGAATAACCGGAACCCTTCAAAACTCCCTTAAACGATTCTGTATCATCGTAGCCTGAATATGAATAGAGTGAAATTGAATCTCCATTTACAGTACCATAAACATCCATGGGCTGTTTATATTTATCATAATAGTAGAAACCGCGGACTTCTTCACCAAACTTGACAATGCTCATGGTTACCGGGTAGTTATCAATAGTACCCTTCATTAACCTGTACCAGCTGGGGTCTCCGGCAAGAATATTTGATACAGCAAACACTAGAAACAGTAAAACCGCTATTTTTTTCATTTTTCAGCAATTTAACAGGGACTTTCAGCCTCCCAATAGTTAACAAAATTATGAATATTGTAGTGCAAAAACAATTGTAAAGTTCCGCATTTAAAAAAATTAAACTCTTCATTTCGAAGTTCATTGATACTGCGGCACCAAAAAGTTATTTTACCTTTCCGATATTTAATAATTCAATAAAATACTACAATTATGGGAATGAATGAAGTTTTTATCGCGGAGCTTCAGCAGGAAGCTGCCGCAACAAGAAAGCTGCTTGAACGAGTGCCAATGGATAAAGCCGACTGGACCCCGCACGCGAAATCGATGAAGCTCGGCAATCTTGCCCACCATGTTTCTGAGCTCCTTGGGTGGACAATGGTTACGCTTGAGCAGGATGAACTTGACTTTGCAAAATGGGAATATAAACCCGTTTTACCAAAAACAACAGAAGAACTTGTAAAAAACTTTGATGAACAGGTGGCAAAAGCTGCCGAGTGTTTGAAAAAAGCTGATGACGCGAAGTTTATGGAAAACTGGACAATGCGAAACGGCGAACAGGTATTTTTTACTCTTCCAAAAGCCGCTGTACTGCGTTCATTTGTATTCAATCACGAAGTGCACCACCGCGCGCAGCTTGGTGTATATTTGAGGCTGCTCGATATTTCCCTGCCAAGTATGTACGGACCAACCGCTGATGAAGCAAACATGTAATTACTGAAAAAATGGATATCCGCGAAGAAGTTTTGAAGGAGCACTCCAAAAAGCAAGTATTAAAAATAGCTGCCTGGATCGGTAATGATGAAGACCGGTTCAGGCAGTTTTTATATATTTTTTTAAATGATGAGTACCGTGTAGTACAACGCGTTTCATGGGTGCTCAGCGAAATTGGAGAAAATCATCCAAAGCTTGTTGAAAAGAATATAGGTAAAATCGTTAATAAACTGGATGAAAAGGATATTCACGTTGCGGTAAAAAGAAATGTCATACGTGTACTGCAGTTTCTTAATATCCCCGTGAGATACAGGGCAAAAGTATTTGACCATTCTATAAAGTATATAGCTGACCCCAATGAAAAAATTGCTGTTCGCTGTTTTGCCATGACGGTTGCTGCAAAAATTGCAGCGCAATACCCTGAGCTATTGAGCGAACTGGAACAAACGATAAATTTGCTTAAGAAAGACTCCACGCCGGGGCTTAGAGCAAGGGCGAAAATGGTGCTTAAAGAAATTGCAAAACATAAGTTCAATTCACAAAAGTGAAACAATTTCGCGGGCTATGTAGCCCGAAAGCGCAATTCCCATACCGTTACAGCTTAGGGCTGCAATAGTACTACCATCAATAACCTTAATTTCAGGCAGTTTGTTTTCGGTGAAGCCCATTATCCCCGTCCATTTATCGGTAATTTTATAATTCACCCCAGGGAGTATCATTGTATCGAGCTTACTTTTAAGGTCCTCAAGTATCATATCGTTGTAACTGAAGTCGTATGATTCCTCTTTAGTAAAATCAAGATTCCTTCCGCCTCCTAAAATTACTCTGTCGCCGAAATTCCTGAAATAATAATATCCCTCATTGTAATGGAATATTCCTTTGAACTTGAGTTCTTCAATTTCATTTGTAATAATCACCTGTCCCCTTCCGGGCTTAACAGCAAGCTCAGGCAGGATCTTATTCACAAATGCGTTGGCGCAGATCACTATCCTTTCGCCTTTAAAAACAATTGACTCATCCATGGCGGAGTGCCAGACTGTAACTTTACCCTCAGCTGCCTCCTTTACTTCCGCTCCGTTAATGATCTGAATTCCTAAAAATTGCGCGTACTTAATGAGTGTCTTCATCATTTCGCCAGTATCGATCTGAGCTTCCAGCGGAGAGTAAACCATATGAGATACAAGTTCCGCATTGAATCCGAATTCACTGATTCTGCTGTCGGAGACTTCAAACACATCTTTATCGAAAATCTGCCTTAACAGCGCGTTTACGCGATCAATTTCTCTTATTGCGCTGGAGCGCGGTGTATCAAGCAGGTCATATCCGCCGTAGCAGTGATAGCCAATCCTGTTTTCAGAGAGCCTTTCCTTCAGGTAATTTATGCCTTTCCATCTTTTTTCAACCAGGCTGATAGTTTCCTGTTCACCTTTGCTCTTGATATCAGCCAGTATTTCAGTCAGTGAGCCGAAGCACAGAAATCCTGCGTTCTTGGTGCTTGCGCCCGTAGGAAAAATGCCGCGCTCAAGCACCAGGATATCCTTACCCGGAAACTTTTCTTTTATCTCACATGCTGTCGAAAGTCCAAGTATTCCGCTGCCAACGATAATGACATCGTAGTGAAGAAACGAATTTTTTTCCCAAAAGGAGATCATCAGTCTTCAAACTCCTCGTCTTTTTCAATTTTATCTTTCCTTCTTCTCAGCTCCAGTTCATCATCTTCCTTACTCTGCTCAGAGCGGTAGATCATTTCCATTGAAGGTGAAAAGACTTTAAGCCTGTTATGAAATTTTGCTGCGAAAATTGTACCATCCGGCAGCACGGCTATTGTATCTTCTTCCTGCAGTTTGCCGCCTTCCATCAGGTCAACAATTATCGTTTCGAAAGAATCAGATGATACGTGATATCTGATAACTCTTGTGTTGGATTTATCATCACTTCCAATTATATAAATATAGCCTCTTTCATCCTGGCATGGCCGGCATTCTTTGTAGTTTAACGGAATATATTTAGACCATACCTTCGCGCCGGAAAGTTCGTACTTGGCAAGCTCGCCATCACTTGAGCTTCTGTCGAGCATGTACAAATAGCCATCAAGACCTATGTTCATGTATGTGAAATCGCCGTTGATCTTTTTGGGACTCGATCCTACATCTTTCACATAGGGCGCCCATTCCCCGTCACTTTCGGGTATATCATCTCCAATTCCCGCAGAAAGCAGCCCGAATTTTTTCGTTTCCCACAACTTAACACGCTCTCCATCTTCATTAAAACGGGCAAAAACATGATTGATGTTCGCAAGCAGCGTCCCATCCGGGTATGCAACAAGCCGCTTGCAGCCTTTCATATTTAATTTTTTGCGGTCTTTGCTGCCTTCAATCTTCTGCATTGGAGAGCCGTCCTTTGAACTTATCTTTACCAATGAATGCCTCTTTGGATTATAAATATAGATATTACCGTCAGCCGAAATTTCCAGCCTGGTGTCTTCGTAGTGGAACTTAATATCTTTTCTTATCCATCGTGCGTTCAGGTTCTTATCAAGCGACCAAACCATAAAATCATTTTCACCATCATTTGCTGTGGCGAAATAGATATTACCATCTTTATCGGCAATCATATCTGAGAGGTAATACCATTCAGGCATTTTGCCGGCAGGCGGTAAAGCGTTTTCATCAACTAACATGTACCACCGTGAAACTTCCTTTACCGGGTGGAGCCTCAACCAAAGGTCATCCGGCAGGTATATCTGTGAATCGCAGAATTTACATGATACCATACGGTCGGTGCCATCAATTTCAAGATTCCCCGCGCATGATGGGCAGGTGAATAATACCGGCTTAGCTGATGTAGGAAGTTTACCGGGTTCAGGATTTTTCTTTAACTGGTCGTCATCTTCGCCAACCAGGTATTTCACATTGGAAAAATTCTCCGCAATTAGTTCATCTGATTTACGTACGAAAATTTCAGTGGAACATTTGCTGCAGGTAACTTTTCCTTTTGCTGAGTACTCTTCAATTTTAGAAACATCAATATTTGTTTTGCACTTAGCGCACCGGGGTTCCTGCCTTCCGTACATTAGCTGGTATGTGTACTGCCCCCGCATAATTGTTGAAGGCTGACCCTCGCCTATTTGCATCTTTGGAGCCTCCTGCATAGCATCTTCAAGCAGGTTCTTCCACTCTTCGCCATCAAATTCATTAAACTTGTAACATGATGGGCACAAAATATCTTCTGTGAATGCATTAAGCATAAGAGGTGAGCTGCAGTGTTTGCAGGAGGTTTTAAGTTCTATACAGATTCCTAGCATAAGAAAAAATATAATTAATTTTACAGAAAACTATTTAAGTTTACCATAATCCCCCCGGATAATATTAATTTTAAAAATGCGAAAAAGGAGGCTATTTTTCAATAAAGAACTCCAACCTTAATGAGTCATTTTTTTGTCTTTATTAATTTTTTCCCACAAATTGCTTTTTTAAGCTTTTTTTGACAGTTCAAAAGCAAATTCTTTCAATGTTAACCTCTTGTGTTTTACAGAATTCTTATCCCGGACTTCTCTAACCCACTTAACAGTATCAATATTGCACAAAAGATTATCTTTTATTATTTATGAAGTTGTCGCTTGCATTGATAAACTCATTAATGTATTTCAAGATTTCAGAGTCAATATCAGATGTTTTAGAATACTTTTTCGCCAATAAGTTCAGTTCTTTGATATCACACATCTTAACTAAATCATCCAATTGAAAGAAAATACTCTCAGTTTGCCATTTTGTATCTTCTCTACTAAACCTCAATATCAAAACTACAAAACTATTGAAATCATGATTTACAATTGATAAAATGTAATTATTCACTTCATCATAGTGATTTTCATTACCGTAGTTCCAATTTACAGCCCATTGGTATAAAACAAAAGTCAATTCTCTATATTGTTTAAGCTCTTCAAAAATATTAACTTTGTTAATTATGTAATGTTTTCTTAACTTTTTTAAAGTTTCATTGACGATAATATCTTTGTTTACACTCTTATTGACGTTGTAAAAATCATTCTTTTCTTTAATACAGCTAAAAGCAATATAAACAATTATCGGCATATGTGTAGCTGTATTGATGAGTTGAATTAATAGTGGCTGCATTTCTAGTGGTTTTACTCTTTCATTAATTAATTCCATGAATAAGCCTTCAGCTCGATAATATTCAGATAACCCAAAAACATGCTTTCTATCTATAGTATCAGGAAATATTTCCATATTTAAGCATATTGCCTCTATAACATGTTTAATTGTATTTTCTTCAATTAATTTGTTAAATATTGAAATCTTTCTAAGAAATTCATCTAATTTGCTATCTTCAATGAATAATTTTATGGATTCTGAAATATCCATAATTATAAAATCCTTTGAACTAATATTCCATTTATATATCTTTTTCTCTATATAATAATCAGGTATCTCATCGATTCTAACATCAAGTTGAAAATATTTGTGAAATGATTCAGAATCGGAGATTCTTTTTTCAAATCTTTGAGTTGCTTTGCCTTCATTCCTTTCTGTTGCAAATGCTTTGTACAAATTACTAATTTTAGGAAACAAGCTGCAAAGCAAATATTTTACTAATTGTAAATTTTTCTCTTTTAACAACAAGTCATCAATTCTTTGTTTTTGGTTAGTCTCATCACCTTTTCTATCTTCATAGAATAGTTCTCTATAAGAGTATTGAGCAGATATTGGTGTATTTATGAAATCATTTGGTTGATTCTTAATATGCTCAAAAATCATTGGATAAAAAGTTTTGATTATTGCAAGTAGACAGTAGTCAACAACATTTATTTCCTTTATTATTAACGGCAAATCTATCTTAATACAATTCAGGAACAATTTAATATTTCTAATATTTTGAAATTGTTCTCTTATTTTTAGATTATACTTGTAACTGAATTCTTTAATAAAACTGTTAATATCGTTCTCGCCCACTTTGTTTTGGAGTAAGATATCGCTTATTCCGTTAAACAAATACTCCTCAATAGCTTTCTGTGGTGGAAGAGGTAAATAGAATGCCTTATTAACTATTTTTTCAATATAATCCTTTTCAAATTTATTTGCCTCAAGATATTGTCGAATTTTGACCGGATCAAAACAAAGCACAAAACAAATGTTGTTAAATTTTGCATTTAAAGACACTATTTTGTAAATTAACATTATCTCATCGAATTGCAGCCTATCCAAATCATCAATTATTATTACTAATTTCTTTTTTATCAAGTATAATTTGCTTTGAATTTCTTGTTTTACATCACTGAAATTATCACTCTCCAGATCAATATTCAACTTTAGATCAATGTTAACAAATCCAAACGACAATAATTTAATATATTTTTTTATGCTTTTGGAAAAATTTGATAAAATGTATGAGTTACTAATTTGATTTTCAATTTCATTAAAAAAAGCATATATAATTGCTTGTTTATCTTTATATTGCCAAGGATTAAATTCGACAATCATAAAATTTTTGTCGTTCTGAATTGTTTCTTTTACAAGATTTATAAAGGATGTTTTTCCTTCTCCCCAACTACCATATAGCCCAAAAACAAACGAATATTCATCATATACTAATAGACTTTTTAATTCATTTGAGAAACTGTTTACAAATTCACGCCTATTTAATAGATCCTGTTTCGCTTGTAATATCGGATTATCTGAATAAGATTCTAAACGAATTTCCTTATCTTGTATTTTTGTCGACTTTGTTGTAAAAAATAAAATTAGAAGAGATACTAGAGAAATGACAATCAATGAAAATATTACCCAAGCAAAATTATACATAGTATAAAGGCTCTCTGCATTAAAAGTAATTGCGTTAACGATAAAAAATAATGAAAACCATATTGCAAAATCAATGTATGAAAATGAACAAATACGTAAGGATAGACTGTTTATGAATCTGTTTGTTAGCACTTGGAGTCTTTTGAAGGAAATCAGCAAAATCAACAAATAAATAGAAATGATACCTATCAAATGATAAATGTCCGGATTTGCAATGAATTGTTTGAAAGAATTTAAATCTGTTAGCGTTGGTACAATGAAAATGGATATTATAAGAGATAACAAATAGACCGCTAATATGGAATTTATTTTTAATTTAAAATAACTCATATAAAATTTTACAATTTCACACAGACATTCTTGAGTTCAGTAAAAAATCTTAATGCTTCCATTCCGCCTTCCCTGCCGATGCCGGATGATTTCATTCCGCCGAACGGCGTGCGCAGGTCGCGCACCATCCAGCAATTTATCCAAACTATTCCGGTCTGAATATTTGCCGCCATCCTGTGTGCCCGTGAAATATTTTCCGTCCAAATAATTGATGCCAGCCCATACTCAGTACTGTTTGCCATCATTAATACTTCTTCTTCGGTTTCAAAGGGAGTTATTGTCACAACCGGACCGAAAATTTCCTCCTGATTCGTTCTGCAATTATATGCCAAACCCTCAATAATAGTAGGTTCAATAAACCAGCCGTTATCACATCTGCCTTCTGGTATGAACTGATTCCCGCCGCAAAGTACTGTGCCGCCTTCATCCTGTGCCAGCTTGATGTAACTCAGCACTTTTTCCATGTGCTCTTTTGATACTATCGCTCCCTGGTCAGTATCATTTTGAAGCGGATCGCCAATTTTCAATGCCTTTGTTCGTTCAACAAAATCATTTTTGAATTTATCGTAAATTGGCTTTTCAACAAACACTCTCGAACCGCAAAGGCAAATTTCACCCTGGTTGCGGAATGATGACATAACCGTTGTGCTCAGCATCTTTTCGTAATTCGCATCAGCAAAAATTATGTTGGGATTTTTCCCTCCAAGCTCAAGTGATAACTTTTTAAACATAGGCGCTGCAACTGATGCAATATCAGATCCCGTTTTTGTGCCGCCTGTGAACGTAATTGCTTTAATTTTGGGGTGTGTTGTTATGGCTCTGCCGACTTTATGCCCGTAACCGTGCACAATATTCAGCACCCCTTCAGGCAAACCTGCTTCAATGCATGCATCCGATAGCAGGTAAGCTGTCATTGGTGTTATCTCAGATGGTTTTGCAATTACGCAATTTCCGGTGATAAGTGCCGGTGCGATCTTCCATGTAAACAGGTACAACGGCAGGTTCCACGGTGAAATTGCGCCAATAATCCCAACGGGATTGCGCAAAGTATAATTTACCGCTTCATTATCCATCTGGTGAGCCTCACTTGCAAAACCATGTATTGCAGATGCGAAGAACTCGAAATTTTTAATAGCTCGTGGAATATCAACTGTCTTAGCAAGCGTCAGCGGTTTGCCGTTATCGATGCATTCAGCCCTTGCGAACTCAGCAAGATCGCGTTTGATAAGCTCCGCAATTTTGAACATAATACGCGAACGTTCATCCGGCGGCGTTGCCGCCCATGCGGGGAAAGCAGCTTCCGCTGCGGCTACAGCCAGCTCAACATCCCGCTCATCGGAATCAGGCACAATACCGTACGCTTCACCTATTGCAGGGTCGTAGTTATCGAAGTATTTCTCCGATACCGGTTCAAGTAATTCACCGTTAATATAGTTCTTTATCACAAATTTTTATAGTTTACAGGTTGAATGTTACAGGTTACAGGTTTCCTGTTTCAATAATATTATCTAAATGTATTTCGTAGAATTCTTTTCTTTTGATAATCTTTGTGACCTTAACGACTAGAAATGGTCGTTCTTGGCCATAGCCATTAACAAATTTGACTTCATCAAAATGATTCTTCAGCAGCTTATCGTAATATGGTTTTATTTCCCTGAATTCAATCGTTTTGGTTCCATTTAATATTTCATCAAACCACTTCTTGTATATACTTAAATGTAATCTGTTCATAAATTATTGATTTCCGCTTCAAGAATTTCAACTGCTCACCTACTCTCCCACTCACCTACTTACCCACTCACCTACTTACCTACTCACCTACTCACCATTTCACTATTTTAACTCTCTCCGCAGCAGCTTATAACCACATTCTTGCACTTTGGGCACTGGTAATGACCGTGCACCCAAATATACTCAACCGCGCTTTGGCAATATGGGCAGAACTGGAATTTATTCAGCTTAAGCTTCTCAAAAAGCTTTGTTAATTCCTCAGGATCAATTCCGCCATCGGGTTTTGATTTGTTCTTATCTGAATGATCCATAATTGATCATTGTTAATTACTCATTGCTGATTGCTTCAGACCTCTTCCATCAGCGATCTTATCGCTGTGAACTTGCCGCCGAATTTTTCCTGGTGCGCGTTCTGCAGCAAAGCTGCGTGCTCTATCTGGTAGCGCTCGTAATCTTCAACATTATCGCACACATACTGAATAACATACGATGTGCCTTCTTCAGGCTCCGGCGAAAGCAGCCTGTGCATGCTGTAGTTGTTAAAGCACTTTGTCGCAATGACATCCGGGATGTGCTGTGAGGTCATCCAGTCAACCCAATCATCATGGATATCATCATCTACATTTATTGTTACGTTGTATGATAGCATAGTTTATTTTTGTTTATTATTAATTTTTTATTAATATTTCAAAATCAAAAGCATGAACCACAAATTTCACGAATTGCACTAATTTGCTTTGTAGTTTTGAATTACAGTTTTAATAGACTCGATTCATAATACAGATTACTTAAAAATAGTTTAACCAATTCTTATTTGTGAAATTAGTGTAATTCGTGGTTAAAAAATCTTCCTAAATATCGTCACAAACAGTTAAGTCTTCCGCCATCAACAGGCAGGTTTATGCCGTTAATATATGCTGCAAACGGTGATGCAAGAAAAGCTGCCGCATATGCAGGCTCTTCAGGTCCTGCAAACCTGCCCGCGGGAATCTCAATGAGAAATTCATCTTTAATTTCATCAATTGATCTTCCGCTTGCTTTTGCCCGCGCTTCAAATATGCTGTATAATCTCTCGGTCTTGGTTGCACCGGGCAGAATGTTATTCACAGTTATCCCAAACGGAGCAAGTTCTACCGATAGAGTTTTAGACCAGTTCGCAACCGCTGCGCGGATGGTATTTGATACACCAAGATTCTTAATTGGCTGCTTCACAGATGTTGAAATTATGTTTATTATCCTGCCGTATTCATTTCTTTTCATACCTTCAACAAGCGCCTGTACCATTATCTGATTACAGATCAAATGATTACGAAACGCCTGCTCAAACTCACCGGTTTCAGCTTTATATATTTCCCCGCCTTTGGGGCCACCGGTATTATTTACAAGTACGTGCACAGGTTTTGTTTCACTTGCGAAGTTCTGCATTTTTCTGCGTAATTCTTCAGGCTCTGAAAAATCTGCCACAATAAAATTATGGTTCTGCGTTTTTGAAGCTGGTAATTCCCTCAATACTTTGCGCAGTGATTCCTCATTTCTTGCAACCAACACAACATTTGCACCGCATTTGGCAAACTCAATTGCAATTGCCCTGCCAATTCCCTGTGTGCTTCCGCATACTACAGCGTTTTTTCCTGTAAGATCAATTTTCATTTTTTCACTATTTTAAAATATCTATTTTTTTAGAATCAATAACCACGAATTTCACTAATTACACTAATTAAAAAAGCACTCTTTTGGAATTAAAAGAACTCTCACCAAAATTCGCCAATATACCTAACTTTAATTTAGTTACTTTTAGATAGTTTAGTGTCTGCAGCAAATTATCATCAGATAACCTTTTGAAAGCTTTAACTTCCAGAATAATTTTGTCATAAATTACAAAATCCGCATTATATTTTCGATTCGTAGGTTTACCTTTATAAAAAACATCGTACAATTTTTCTCTTGAATGAGGTATGTTACTAAGCTGAAATTCTATCTCCAATGCATCCTTATATACTATTTCCAGAAATCCCGGACCTAATTCATTATGAACTTCTAAACAACAACCGATGATTTTATAAGATTCTTCCTTAAAAATAGGTTCATTCATTTAAGACAAATAAAACATAAAAAAACATTCGTGAAATTAGTGTAATTAGTGGTTATTTCTTTTGAAATCACTTTACCCTTAACAAGCATTACCTGTTACTGAAATTAAAGCTTAGCTCCCTGATGAGCTCTTCCGGCAGTTTGGGCAGTTCTGAGCGGGGAATCAGGAACGTTGGAAGATTGAACAGGTCAGTAAATACCCTGTGTTTATCAACCGTTGACATTAAGTACTGGTGACCCGATGAGCCGCCTGTACCAATTTTTGTACCGATCATTCGCTGAACCATCAGAGCGTGCCTGTAGCGCCATTCGGTAAATAACTCATCCATTTCAACAAGTGTATTCAGGAACATAAATGGCAGATGCAGAATTGGTTCATCGCGGTAAAGATTTATGAATATCGCTGCAAGCATTGATCGGTTCGAAAGATGCCTTCTGCCTTCCTTAACAAGCTCATTATGTTTAGCTTCATCAAACAATGCCTCAAAATTTTCGCGGTTCAGTTCAATATTGCGTAACTGGAATTCCCTTTTCTTTTCAGTAAGAGTTGCGTTTTCCATTATAATTTTTGTATCATGCTCAAGCATTCTTTCAACGGCTTCTTTGTAGCTCTGCCAAAAATTAAAGCTTTGTGAATTTAGGAACGGTGTACGCTCCAGCCATTTTTCAACAAGCTCAAACAATGAAGGATTATTCACTGTCTCAAGTATAATTTTCCTGTGTGATTCCTCGAGTGTATTCAGGTAATCCACATTATTGTACTGAATGCGTTTTTCGTCTGAGAGTCCCAGCTTATTTTCGATCAAACGGAATTGAAAGCTCTGGAATCCGCTTGCGGGAATAAGGAAATCCCTGAACTCAAGAAAATCCAGGGGCGTCATTGTTTCAAGAACCCTGAGCTGCTCAATAAGCAGTTTCTGTATCTCGGTTACTCTGTGCAGACGTGATACAGCGATGCCTATACTTTTTTCGTCAACAACATCATCACGGAACATTGTATTGACGGAATCTACTTCATGCAGTATCTGCTTGAACCAAAGCTCGTATGCCTGGTGTACAATTATAAACAGCATTTCATCATGCGCCTTATAGCCGTACTCTGTGCTTTTTGGTTTTTGTGAATTCAGCAGACTTTCAAGCTGAAGATAATCTGCGTAATATATAGGCGGATACTTGCTCATTTTCAGTGATTTTTGAGATTTAAGATTGTAAAATAAGGGTATTGGTTTAATAATAAAAGATATAAAAAGTGTTTTAAAATACCTTAAAAACCGCAAATTTCAGGTATGTTGTTTCATTCATCCCCGGGATTGAAGGATGATCAAACGATGCACCGTCAAAATGCACCTGCTGAAGCTTCCTGCCCGCTTTTGAAACGCCGCTGATAACCGCCTCAAGAAAATCTTCCCGGGAAATATGGTGCGAACATGAAGAAGTGACCAGGTAACCATTGATACCAACGCAGCTCGCGGCCATTTTATTCAGTTTGGCGTAGCCTTTCAATGCGGTTGGAATGCTTTTGCGGCTTTTTGCGAATGCAGGGGGATCGACCATAACTAAATCAAATGTTCTCCCGGCATCAATACTCTTCTGCAGGTAATCAAACACATCCATTACTATAAAATCAGTTTCAGCGGTAAGTTCATTGAATGCGAAATTCTTCTCTGCATTTTCTATTTCACCTTTTGATGAGTCAAGGAATGTAACATAACCCGCGCCGCCTTTGGCGGCATGCATGCCAAATCCGCCGGAATTACAAAACGCATCAAGGACGGTTTTATTTTCTGAAATTTTCTCTATGAACTCTCTGTTATCGCACTGGTCAAAATAAAAACCCGTTTTTTGTGATAACGCAAAATCAATCTTGTACTTCAGGCTTCCGTCATCTATTGTTTCGGGTGTTGCTTCACCTAGATACACAATATCATCTTCGGGCAAGCCCTCGAGTTTCCTGAAATAAGGGTCGTTGCGGGTAAATACATTTTCCGCGCCAAGATCGCTTTTCAATACATCAACTACAAGCTGAATATTCTCGTTCATACCAAAGCAGTAAACCTGCATTACGTATGTATTATTATATTTGTCTATTATGAGACCCGGCAGGAAGTCACTTTCACTGAACACCATCCGGTATGATTTGCGGTTTGGATAAAACGTATTCCTAAGTTCATTTGCCTTTAATATAGAATCCTTAATATATGAGCCAAGATCACCTTCATAAGTATTGTTCAGCAGTCTTAAAGATATCAGGGAATTCCTGTTATAAAAACCCGTACCAAGATATTCCTTCTGGTCATAAAGCTCAGCAAGTGCACCGCTTTCAGGGCTGCCTTCTGTTTTCGCAATTTCATTGCTGAATACCCACTGGTGACCGTTGCGTATCCTGCGGGATTCGTTCTTCTTTAAAAATATAGCAGCCAATTTATTTCATTTTAAGTTTTCTATTACCTTAGCAAGTTTACTGCTAACGGTTGAGGCAACCTCTTCAAGGTTAGGATTTGCAACTGCCTTCATTGATTCCATCGGATTAATGGCAGAGACCTGCACAACACCGCCCTCTTTTTCCTGTACAATTACATTACAGGGCAGCATTACGCCAATATTCTCTTCTTCACTCAAAGCCTTGTATGCCAGCGGAGGATTGCATGCACCCAGAATTCTGTATTTTCTGAAATCCACATCAAGCTTTTTCTTAAGTGTTTCCTTTACATCTATTTCTGTGAGTATCCCAAAGCCTTCTTTTTTCAGCTCTTCGGTTACTTTCCCGATAGTTTCTTCGAAGGATGTTGTTACGGTTTTTGAATTGTGGTACGTCATAGTATTCTGTAATAAATTGGAGAATTAAAAACTGTTCAGGCCTTCAGCCAATTGTTCGGCATCGCTGTAATTATTGTATATATGCGGTGAAACCCTCAGGTAGCCTTCCCTTACTGCAATATGGATATTTTTCTCTTCCAGCATTTTCTGCACTTCTTTGTTCTTTGTGATATCAACATGAGAAAATATCAAAATGTTTGAGCGGTGCTCTGCCGAGAGATCACTTTCAATCCTGAATTTTGTTTTATCCAGCAGTTCTATAAACTTATCCTGTATATCAATAATGTGATCAAATATGTTCTTTACGCCAAGCTCCATAAAATATTTTAAAACTTCATCTGTTCCTATTAAAGCAAGAGTGTTTGGTGTTGAATTCTCGTAAGCTTCGCCGGAGGTTTTGAAATTAAGTTTGTAATCAAGGAAATTATCAAAATTGAAGTTCATATTCATTGTGCCAGCATATGAAGGCATTATCAATTCACGGTAACTCTTTGAAATGTAAGTAAATCCAAGGCCCGCAGGCGACATAAGCCACTTCTGGTTACCCGTGCTTAAATAATCAATACCCATTTCCTGTACATCTATGGGGCAAACTCCTGTGGCCTGAATGGCGTCAACAATAAGATAAATATTGCGTTTTTTACAAAACTCAGCTATGCTTCTTATGGAATGCCTGTAGCCAAGGAACTGCACCAAACTTATTGTGAATACACGGATATTAAAATCCATAAGCGTCCGCTTTATCAGCGCTTCGTTGGCATAGCCCTTATCGCTGGGTATGAGCATCACATTTACCCTCCCGAGTTTTTCCTGGTTAAGCCAGGGATAAACTACAGCGGGAAATTCCGAATCAAGCATTGCCACATTATTATCTTTGGGGTCCAACTGAATACCGTTTGCGAAAATATTTATGCCATGAGTAGTGTTTGATGTAATGATGATATCATCTGCTTCGCAGTTCAGCAGTTTCCCGCAGGTGCTTCTGAATTCCTGCGAAAGCCGCATGTTTTTGAGGCTTAAGTTAAGAAAATCTGTGGTAAAATCCGTTATGAACTCATTCAGTTTCTTGACTGATCTCTGCGGATACGGCGTATAATGAGCGGCATCAAAGTAAACAAACTTTTCTGTAAAAGGGAACTGCGCGCGTATTTCATTGTGATTGCTAAGCATCTACTTCACTCCGCCAAGCGCGCCTTTAATATCTTCAAGCAGGTCATCGTAATCTTCAACACCCACAGAAAGCCTCACAAGTCCATCGGTTAAACCGAACTTCTCCCGTTCTTCCTTTGGCACGGCGCCGTGAGTCATACTTACAGGATGGCACACAAGGCTTTCTACTCCTCCAAGAGATTCCGCGCGTGAGAAAATTTTCAGTCCGTTGAAGAATTTAATTGCATTTTCAAGTGCCCCAAGATCAATAGATATCATTCCGCCAAAACCACGCATCTGTTTTTTAGCAAGCTCATGCTGCGGATGCGAAGGAAGTCCGGGATAAAAAACATGTTTTATCTTATCCTTATATTTATCGTGGAGCACTGCTGCCAGCTTCATCGCGTTTTCGTTGTGTCGTTCCATTCTTAACGCAAGTGTTTTGGTAGCGCGAAGTACAAGGTAACAATCAAACGGTGAAGGTACCGCGCCAACTGAGTTCTGAATAAATTTAAGCTGCTCTGCAATTTCAGGGTCGCTTGTCGCGGCGAAGCCGCCGATCGCGTCACTGTGACCGTTGATGTATTTTGTTGTACTGTGTACAACTATGTCAATTCCAAGATCTATAGGATTCTGGAAATACGGACTCATGAATGTATTATCACACACAGATATGAGCTTATTAGCCTTTGCAAACTTTGATATCATTTCCAGGTCAGTAAGCGTCAGCATTGGGTTTGTGGGTGTTTCCACAAATATCATTTTTGTATTGGGTTTTAATATTGCATTAATTTCTGATTCTTTAGAAGTATCTACCCAGGAAAAATCGAGCCCCATTTTGCGAAAGATACGCTCAAATATTCTGTAAGTACCGCCATATACGTTCTGCGATACAATTACATGGTCGCCTTTTTGCAGCAGGGTTGCGATAGCATGAGTAGCGCCCATCCCGCTTGAAAATGCAAAACCGTGTTTTGCGTTTTCTAACGCGGCAATATTAGTTTCCAGCGCTGCGCGCGTTGGATTGATTGTCCTGCCGTAATCATAACCCTTTGATACCCCGAATGCTTCATCCGCATAAGTTGATGTAGCGTAAATCGGTACATTCACAGCTCCCGTTGTGGGATCAGGGTTATTGCCTGCATGAATAGCTTTAGTCGAAAATTTCATAAATAATTTTTAAATATTATTAAATAAGATAATTTAGCTTTAAACAATGTTTATTAGTTTACTAATCAATATTTCTAATTCGTAATTTTGTTGAATTCTAGCTAAATATATATTATACAAATCATCAATACTAATTTCTTTAATTTTAATATTATCTTGAATCTTTATTTGTTTACTTTGACCTTTTGTAACTATCCATACTTGTTTCTCGTAGTTTGCAATATTGAAAGACCGTTTATCATAATAATCGATTTTGCCCTCTTTTAGAATATTTACATAGTTATTAATTTGTTGAGCTTTAACATTTATATAGTTATTTTCTAATGTTGCGTCATAAATTACAACTAACTTATCTTTAAAAATAAAAAAACCATCTGCCATCCCTCTTTGATTACGTTTATCAAAATCAAATAAATCGTTGACACCAATTAATTTTATTAATTTATTTACTCCGTCTTCAAAACTTGCATAGCTGTTCGAATTTAACAAATTCTTTACAAATTGTGGTAAGTTATCGAAATTATTATTAATTGATAAATTCTGATTATTAATTTTAGCTTCTGTATTATATTTCAATTTGACTATTTTATTATCAACATACCATCCTATTTTATTATATTTATCAAAATATGTATCCCACTCTAACTCATCAGTAACTTCTACCTTAAAAAATAGATGGTTACCATTTATTTTGATATTTTTAACAAAGCCTCTCCATAACCTTTTAGGTTGATAAGAATTTATATTTACAAAATAAGAAACAACATTTTCATTCAAATTATGAAGGAATTCTCGACTAGGAATAAGATTTAAATCATAACTAGTTTCTTGATTTGGAATATTTCCCCAATGATCTTTTAATTTTGCAACAAGTATATAGTTCATTTTTTTATATTAACCAATTATGAAAATTAACATTATTCTAATGCCTGCAGCAACTAAAATAATTTCGATATTTAATCCAATTAGAAAAAAGGCAATTGATATTATTATTATTTCAAAAATGCTCATAAAAATTGTACCAATAGGGCCTGCAATTTCAACATCAAAAATGCCGTATTTAATTTTGTTATAAAGAGCAGTCATTAATGCAAAAGGAATTTCTATTAACAACCATCCAATTAATAAATATCCAAAACCTAATAGTATACCAAATATCAAATTCATCATAATTATTTGGGTTTTATATCACACAAAATCAAGTACATCATACCTGGTCAAGATACCAATCAGTCTGCCGTACTGGCTTACCAGTATTGCGGGTGATTCTTTCAAATACTGGATTCCATGCTTTATATCTTCGGATTCATCAATAACCGGATACGCTTTACCCATTACTTCAGATACTTTTTTATCAATAGTAGCCGGGTCATCAATTATCATACTCATCAGGTCAGCTTCTGTAAGTGCACCAATTGAGTGATTTTCATCCAGCACAGGTATCTGCGATACATTATATTGCTCAAGTCTTGCCAGCGCTTCGCCAATGGTTTCCGTTGGTGATGCTGAGATCATATTTGGCAGCCCGCCTGAGAGTTTTGTCTGGAATACAACACCAATGGTTGTTTTATCTTTTTCAAGCAAACGTTTTTCGCGCATCCATTCATCTGAATGATGTTTACTTAAATAACGCTCGCCGGTATCACAAACCACAAACACCACAACAGCTTTTTCATCCAGATCTTTAGCAACCCTTAACGCCGCTGCAAGATTTGTACCGGTACTGCCTCCGCACATGATACCTTCTTCTCTGCCTAAACGGCGTGAAAGATGGAAGGAGTCTTTATCTGTTATATTTATTATTTCATCAATGTATTTAAAATGAACATTTTCGGGGAGCATATCCTGTCCAATTCCTTCCACAAGGTATGGTGTGCCTTCTGTCATTATTCCGGATTCTTTAAAGGTCTTGAATATTGAACCATACGGATCTGCGGCTATGATCTTTATATTCGGATTTTTCTCCTTCAAATACTTGCCCGTACCGCTTACAGTGCCGCCTGTGCCCAGGCTGCCTACAAAATGTGTAATTCTTCCCTGTGTCTGTTCCCACAGCTCAGGGCCTGTGGAATGATAATGTGCATCAGGGTTTGAGGGATTGTTATACTGGTACATAAACAGTGAGTTCGGAGTATCTGCGTTGATCCTCTTGGCAACACTTACGTAATTTTCCGGAGTGTCGTGTTTGGCAGTCATAGGACAAATTACAACATCGGCGCCAAGCGCCTGTAAGTAACGGCGTTTTTCTACCGATACTTTTTCAGTCATAGTGAAAATGCATTTATATCCTTTTACAGCCGCAGTAAGTGCCAGGCCTATCCCGGTATTGCCGCTTGTGGCTTCTATTATTGTACCCCCGGGTTTCAGCAAGCCGCGTTTTTCTGCATCTTCAATCATCGCAAGCCCAATTCTGTCTTTTACACTTGCGCCGGGATTCATTGATTCCATCTTGGCGAATACTGACGCCTTGATATCTTTGGTTATATGATTTAGTTTTACTAAGGGAGTTTTGCCGAAGAGTTCTAATACGCTGTTTACTACTTTCATTTTACAATTCCACTTTCATAACAAAGTTTTCAAGATCAATTATTTTCTTTCGCGGCTATTTTTTGTTTTTCCGGATCGCCGCTATAAACATCCGGGTACCATAATTCCATGCATCTATCCGGTGCGTGAAACTTGATAAATCCAAACTGCGAGTACAAGCTCTGCGCATCCTTTGTGAGAAGCAGCCACCTGCGAAAACCCTGAAATTCAGGGTGTTTCAATATGAATGCCATCAGGTTTTTCGAAAGCCCCTTGCCGCGATGCGGCTTTAGAACAAAAACATCACCAAGGTAACCGAAAGTTGCCTTATCAGTTACAACCCTTGCAAAGCCAACCTGTTCCTCACCATGATAAATACCGAAACATACTGAATTTTCGATCACTTGATTCACAATTTCCCGTGAAATTCCCTGTGCCCAGTAAGATTCTTTTGAAAGATAATTAAAAATTACATCAAACTGCAATTTATCCTTATCGGTTGAATATAAATATCCGTTTATGGTTTCTTCAAACAGCATTGAACTTTTTAAGTTGGGGACTAAAGTCCCGGTAGAGTTAAACATATTTTTCCACGCTCTAAAGAGCGTGGCTAATCAATTTTTATTGTCATTCCTGCGAAAGCAGGAATCTTTAGAAAGTAATAATAGAATTTTAAGATTCACTTTTGTTACAATTCTAAAAAATTAGAACAGTATATTTTCAACTGACAGGTAAACACAATAAGTTACTGCGGCCTCATTAAGGGGAAAAACAATACATCTCTTATTGTAGCTGAATTTGTGAGAAGCATAACAAGCCTGTCCACACCAAGTCCAACACCTGTTGTAGGCGGCATGCCCACTTCTATTGCACGCAAAAAGTCCTCATCCAGCGGGTGAGTTTCCTCTTCGCCGCCGCGGCCGCGCTCAACCTGTGCTTCAAGCAGGCTTCGCTGCAGAACCGGGTCGTTAAGCTCTGTATATGAATTACCCAGCTCCCAATTGTTGATATACGGCTCAAATCTTTCAACAAAAATTACAGCTTCGGGATCTCTTTTCATTTCCTCAAGCTGCTGCATTGTGTATTCGCGCAGCGGCTTGCAAAGCGGCGTAGAATCTATCGGGTGGTCATAAATAAATGTCGGCTGTGTAAGATCTTCTTCACAGACCGCCTCAAATAATGCAGATATTACCAATCCCTTGCTGTGCGTTATTTTCGGGTCAAGATCTATATCGTTATCCTTCATGTACTTAATAATATCAGCCTTCTTCATGTTCACTACATCAATGCCAATCTTCCCCGAAATTGCATCAACCATTTTCAGTCGTTTCCAGGGGCGTTTAAAATCAATTTCAGTTCTCTGGTAGTTTAATTTTGTAGTTTCGTGGATTGACAAACAGGCATTCTCAACAACTTCTTCGAACAGGTTCATACTGTCGTTATAGTCACCATACGCCTGGTACCATTCGATCTGAGAAAACTCGGGATTATGCGTTCTGTCAATTCCTTCATTGCGAAAATCTTTTACTAGTTCATAAACACGGTTGAATCCCCCGACAACAAGCCTTTTTAAATATAGCTCGTTTGAAATTCTGAGGTATAAGGGGATATCAAGCGCATTATGATGCGTTATAAACGGTCTCGCATTGGCGCCGCCGTAAATTGATTGCAGAGTCGGTGTTTCCACTTCAAGGAAATTATATTTTTCAAGCGTACGCTTTATTGATTGAATTATTTTCGTACGGTTAAGGAAAGTTTCCTTAACGTGATCATTCACTATAAGATCAATATAACGCTGCCTGTAGCGAAGCTCAACATCAGCAAACGCATCGTGTATGATCTTCTCGCCTGTTTCAGAAGTTTCTTCCTTAACCACCGGCAGCGGCTGAAGTGTTTTAGTGAGCAGCTCAATTGCTGTTGCATGAACAGATACTTCGCCCATTTTTGTACGAAAAACAAATCCGTTCACGCCAATTATATCGCCAATATCAAGCAGCTTAAACAGTTTGTAAAGCTCTTCGCCAACATCATTTTGCCTGATGTATATCTGGATCTTACCGGTATCGTCTTTTATCTGGAAAAAGCTTGCCTTACCCATCTTTCGGATAGCCATAATTCTGCCTGCCACCGAAATTATCTTCAGTTTCTGAGCTTCAGCTTCTGCCTCATCGGCAGGATCTTTGAAGGTGCTCAAAATTTCCGCGGAATTTGCCGTGACATCAAACCTGTGCGGGTAGGGATTTATACCCATATTTTTTATTTCTTCAAGCGCTAATAAACGCTGCTTTACCAGATCGTTAGTTTCCTGCAAACAATTCTCCTGTTTATTTTATTCAGTTGTTCAAAAATGTAAAAGGACACAATATAAAAAAACCCCTCAGAGCTTAATTGTGTCCTCAAAAAAACGGAAAGATCCTTATGAAATTAATTAAAAACTGATTTGAACATTGTTATTCTTTGTTGTCAGATATCTGCTCAGAGATGTTTTCAAGTTCTTTGGATATACTTTCCAGAACATCGGAATCTGAAGACGGCTGCTGTACTGCGGCAGCTTTTTTTATCTTATCTTTATTCTTCTTTTTCTTCTTGCCGCCCTTTTTGCCCTTCTTTTCTTTCTTAGCCGGGGCTTCACCTTCCGGTTCCTCAACAACTTCAGGTTTCCTGAAAACCGGCGGCTTTGGTGTGGCTAATTTTCTGGCATCGGCAATTTCTTCCGGTGTCATATAACGCCATTCACCGGGTTTTAAGCCATCAAGACCGATCCTGGCATACTCAACTCTTTTTAACCTCTGCACAAGATAGCCGAGGGTTTCAAGCATTCTTCTTACCTGGCGGTTTCTGCCTTCATGGATAGATATCCAGATATTCTGTTCGCCGGTATTCGGAATAATTCTTACTTTAGCCCTTGATGTGGGCCTGCCATCTATCATTACGCCTTCGCGAAGCTTCTTGGAATCATTCTCTTCCATGGGCTTATCCAGCTTGGCAAAGTATGTTTTAAATACTTTGTGGCGCGGATGCATCATCATGTTTGAAAACTCACCGTCATTGGTGAGAAGAAGCACTCCGTCTGTATCGTAATCCAGCCTGCCGATAGGGTATAGGCGGGTGTTTAGACCTATAAGATCCATCACGGTCGGTCTGCCTTTATCGTCGTGAGTGGTAGTTACATATCCTCTTGGTTTGAAGAGAACGACATAGATAAATTCCGTCTGGGGGCGAATCTTTTCCCCATCGAGCTTTACCACGTCTTTTTCCGGGTTAACTTTTGTCCCGGGTTCTGTAACAGTCTGCATGTTTACTGTAACCCTTCCTGTAAAAATTAATTCATCTGCTTTTCTTCGCGCGGTTACACCCGCATTCGAAATAAATTTGTTTAATCTTGTAAGTTTTGTTCCGGCTGAATCGTTTTTCTCTTCGGTGTAAACATCATCATCTGTCTCTTTACCCCAGGATTTTTTTTCGGGGTTTATATATTCAGGTACGTCATCAGATCTCTTGAACGTCCTTTTCTTAACTACCCTCTTCATCACTGTTGCTTTCTATACTATCGGCAGCTGAAATGAACTCATTTCCGCCTTCTTCATCATAGGTTTCGGGCAGGTTTTCGTTGTTTCCTTCTGTATTCAGCTCGTGAATAACTGCGTTCCCGTTTTCATCCGGAGAGCTAACCTCAGATATCAAGTGAGCAGCCGCATTTCCACCGGATGCGATCTTATCGCGTATCTGGTTTATTTCTTCATAGAAATCTATATCGCTTTGTGTAACTCCCTCAGGCGGACCCGATTTTATTATCTCATCAATTGCTTTTAACTGAGGCAGATCTGATATTTCATTGATTCCCAGGTACTCAAGTAAATTATCTGTGGTGCCGTATAACATGGGTCTGCCAACAACTTCTGCCCTGCCTTTTATCGTGATAAGGTCCTTTTCAAGCAATGAGCCTATAATATAATCTACATTCACGCCGCGCACGGCTTCAATTTCACCTTTTGTAATAGGCTGGTTATACGCTATTATTGCCAGCGTTTCCAGGGCTGATTGTGAGAGCCTGCGTTTTAATTTTTCTTTGTTAAGCTTGGCAAGCCAGGGAGCAAATTCACGCTTTGTCGCAAAGCGGTACGCGCCGGCAACCTGTATAATATTGAATGCATGGCTATCTGTGCTGTATTTTTCTATCAGCTCATTAACTGCTTTTTCAATATTACGGATATCCGATGTTACGCCTGTCTCGGATTTTTCCTGGTTTATAATATCTTTCATCTGTTTTAATGTAAGCGGTCTATCTGATGAAAAGATCAAAACTTCAACAATTTTCTTTATGCCGTCAAAATTCATTTATGGTATATATTGTTATTAAACTTTAGTTTAGTTAAATATATAAAACGAGATACCACGCTCGTAAAGCCAATACTTGAGTTATTTTAGTAGATTACGAATATAATAAAGCTTTATTGCTAAATAAAGAGCAAAAAGCATAAAATCAATTAAAACTTGAGGTCTCTATTATACCCTCTTCGGGCATTTCAGCGATCTTAAATACATGAAAATCTGTCAAGGTATCATTGATTTTTATACCAATTATGCCGTTTTTCGCCATTTCAAGAATAGCGATAAACGTGACAACGATCCTTATCTTTTCCATGCCGATTATCATTTCAAGGAATGACACATACTCACTGCTGCCGCAAAGCGTATTGACATGTTGTATCTGTTCATCAATTGATACGTTCATCCTTGTAATATTATGAACAACCTCCTTGGGTTGGTGTTCCATCGCGAATTTGTAAGCCTTAATGAGATTATAAAGTGTCAGATTCTGTATGGTAACATCTTCTTCAGCTTCTTCATCTATTTTATAGTCGCCGTCAAAATCGTTGCGGTAAAATACTTTGCGGTGTTCTTCTTCAAGGGTTGCGAATTCCTGCGAAGCGTCTTTGAAACGCTTGTATTCAAGCAGCCTTTTTACAAGCTCATACCTGGGATCCTCTTCCTCTTCGGTAATTTCCTCGGGTTTAAAGAGCATCATCTTGGCTTTTATCTGTATCAGAGTTGCAGCCATTAAGATAAACTCGCTGGCAAGCTCAAGATCGAGTACCTGGATATAATTTACATATTCGCAGAATTCATTGGTGATCTTTGAGATTGGGATATTATGTATATCAAGCTCATCCCGCTGGATAAAAAACAGCAGCAGGTCTAACGGACCCTCGAATTCATTGAGCTTTATTCTATACATAAGTGCGAATATAAAGGTATCTTTGTTGAATTTAAATGCAGTAAAAGGAAACACCCTCCGTCCCAAACTCCGGTTTGGGACGGAAGTATCAGACGAAGCTCCAGCTTCGTGTTGATGAACTAAAAAAACGTTCCAAAGCTGGTCCACCAGGCGGATTGGCTGCAAGAGGTTAGTTTTTTATTGAACAAGGGGCGCGAGCCCCTTGTTCATCAAAATCCGGTAAATTATAGGTAATAGAAAAGCTTTCTCACATCTCTCCCCTCTCCTCTTAGGAGAGGGGAGGGGATGAGGTAAATAATAAAACAAAAAGAGTCAGGTCGTAAGACCTGACGCCACCAAAGAAATCCGGTAAATAATAAGTAATAGAAAAGCTTTCTCACATCTCTCCCCTCTCCTCTTAGGAGAGGGGTTGGGGGTGAGGTAAAAAATAAAACAAAAGCGTCAGGTCGTAAGACCTGACGCCACCAAAAATAATCCTTCCCACATCTCTCCCCTCTCCTCTTAGGAGAGGGGTTGGGGGTGAGGTAAATAATAAAACAAAAGCGTCAGGTCGTAAGACCTGACGCCACCAAAGAAATCCGGTAAATAATAATTAATAGAAAAGCTTTCTCACATCTCACCCCTCTCCTCTTAGGAGAGGGGCTGGGGGTGAGGTAAATAATAAAACAAAAGCGTCAGGTCGTAAGACCTGACGCCGCCAATAATCCTTCCCACATCTCTCCCCTCTCCTTTTAGGAGAGGGGCTGGGGGTGAGGTAAAAAATCTACTTACCTAATATAAACCTAAAGCCTGCATATATCTCTCTGCCCTTTGTCGGACCCCAAATGAATGAGGTATCAAAATACTGACCGAATGGATCATCGGCAGCGATAATTGGATTATCCTGTTTGAAATCCAGCAGGTTTTCTACGCCTGCATACAATTCAAAATACTTAAAGTTCTTATTCACCTGCGCGTTTACAAGTGTATAGGGCTTTGATTCCGTGGGTCTTTGATACTCCACCGGATTTGAAGCCGTTGAAGGCAAACGCTGTTTGCCGAACCAGTTCATTCCCGCGCTGAAAGACCACTCCTTATTAGGTGTAATATATGATATTGTTGAAAGCAGCCTGTGTTTTGATACAAACGGCTGTTCATACTTTACGCCGTCTTTTTCATAGTTAAGATCAATGAATTTATACGCGAACTTAAGATCAATATTCCGAAGTATGGTAATGCTTAATTCAGTTTGCATTACATTAGAGTATGCCTTACCGTTAAGATTCTCGAATATAACTTCTCTTGGGTTTGAATCGTAATCAGGAATTATCTTATTGCTGAATTCCGTTCTGTAGAAATCAACGTTAACACTTCCTGAGTATTCATTTCCTCCAAAGTAATACAGCACATCAACTCCGTAATTCAGTGTCTTCTCGGGCTCAAGTGTTTCTGCAATGACCACATTGCGTGAGCTTGCAAGTAGATTTGAGTATTCACTGAAAAGATTAATTGTCCTGAATCCCGTACCGACTGATGCCCTGAAAACGATAGTTTTCACAGGCTGGTATCTGAATAACGCTCTTGGAGTAACAACTACACCGTGCTCATTGTGGTTATCCACCCGAATACCTGTCATAAGCGAAGCGTTATCATCAAGGAAGCTGATAGAATTTTCGGCAAACACGCCGGGTATCGCTTCTTTCTTTAAGTAATTGCCTGCATATGTTTTTGAAGTTGTATCCCCAAATGATATTACTTCATCTATATTCTGGTACTTATAGCTGATACCGGTTTTAAGATAGCTGCGCGGCAATATTTCAAATTCATAAAATCCCATTGCCGATAGGCTCGTCTGCTTAGCGTCATATTTAGTAAAACCGTAATTCGATTTCTGGTCATAGTAGGAAGAAGTAAGGTACAGCTTTAATCCGCTGGATTCTGTGAACTGTTTGCTGAAGCGAGTGTAGCCTTCGGCTGAATTTATCTTCACATTCTGTTCATACAAAGTATGGCCCGTTGTGTGTGTTCCGGAGTGTGAGGGGTCGTTTGACTGTCCTCCATCGCGTTTTTCGTTCCAGTATCTGCCCGCTATATTGAATTCAGTCTGGTTATCGGCATCATGCAAATTCCATTTGTTATATAGCACATACCTGGTGATAAGCGGGTTATCCAGAAAGCTATCGCCGTTATCATCCATCACATTTGATTTCTGCACCGTATGAAGCGTTAAAATATTGCTCCATTTTTTGTTTATGCTGTTTCCAAAGTTCAGGTTAAACTGCTTTTCTAGCATACTGTTTACAAATCCGTTAACCATCAGGCGGTCTGAATTATTGTAATCCTTCAGTATCACGTTCATAATTCCGCTAATGGATTCATATCCCTGTATCACTGAATTTGAACCCTTTGAAATGGTTATCTTATCTATCTGCGTACCCGGAATGCTTGAAATACCGTACTTGGTATTAAGCCCCGACATCAGCGGCATGTTATCCACCAAAAGCTGTGTATATGCGCCTTCAAGTCCCAGTATCTTAAGCTCCTTCGCATCGGTGATAATATCTGTCACCGCAACTTCTACAGAAGAATTCCTGCCAAAGCATCCGGCAAGGTCACAGCATGCTTCTTTAACAAGCTCCTGTGAAGTGATAATTTCCGTCTTTGCGTTGTAATTGCCAAAGTGCGTTGATTTCTTTTGATCTTCAACATTTATTGTTGAAGTTGACATGTTTGGTATAAGGGTAACTTCAACTGATTGTTTATCGGCAGCATCAACAGTATCGGTTTTATAACCTGCATAAGATACCACAAGCCGTTTATCTGTTATGTTAACAAGAGTAAGTTCAAACTTACCTTTTTCATCTGTAATTGTTCCTTTGGTGGTGTTGATCCACTTAACCACCGCCGCATCAAGCGGCTGCTTTTTGCCTTCATCATCTCCGTATATGTAACCGGTAATACTCTGCGAAAGCAGGCTGCCTGTGGAAAGCAGGAACAGTATTATTAAATATCCTCTGATAGTTTTCATTATAATTTTCAGTTCTGTTTGGAAAATTGCTCAAGGTATGATTCGGGATCTTTTTCAAATTTCCCTTTACATCCCTTGCCGCAGAAATAATACTTCACTCCGTTATGCGTGGTGTTAAGCTCACGGTTCGCGTCATCATCGTTGCAAGGCATACACTTTAGATGTTCTGAATACTTTGCGGGTTCTTTTTTGTAAGCCATCACGCAGCCATCATTGCAGAATTTCAGTTCTTTATCAATATACCTGAATGCGATATGTTCGCCGGCCACAGGATCGCCTGTTACTGGGCAAACCGAAGCTGTATCAGAATACATCATTGATACAGAACTAATGCTGTTTTCAGCTTTTGTGAATGCTGCTGCCAAAATAAAAACGGAGAGGATGAAGTATAATTTCATAATTTTTCCAAAAATAATTTTTTATAAATACCCTGCGTTACAAACGCAGGCATTATTTCAATTGCTATACTTTTTATAAAAAATTATTGGCTAAATACGAAAGTTTGAAGTGAGGAGGGTTATATCTGAAGTTATGAATTTTTGATTAACCGATGCCCGGAATACAGCACGGTCGGTTCTTTCTGAAAAAACGAATTCGCTTTTTAAATATTTAAAAGTATCTGTAAGTTTTGTTACTACAGGTGGTGTGAAATCCTGATGCAGAGCCTCTTCCACATGAGTAGTGCAGCAGCTGCCGGAGCCATCTACCAGAACTACAATTCCTGCAAATTCATCTATGCACGGAGTATCGGTACAGCACTCCATTTCGCATGTAACGTGGCTTTCAGTGCTGATAATGCATCCATTGTGCGCAAGTGCAAAAGCAAAATTGCCGCCCGCAAACATAATGAATGCAATAATTAAAGCGATAGTATTTTTGGTTTTCTTCAGCACTTCACAAAATTAACACTCTTTATCATTAAATAGTATGATAAATATCAGAATTTCTCAAAAAAATGAAATGATTTTATCAAAATTTATAACATTTACCCCAAAAAATAAATTCCGCAGCACATTTTGACTTAAAAACCTATGCTCCCCGGCGGCGGTTCACTGGTTGATTCCGTGCCTTCTGTGGGAGTGTAAGCATGAGTCATAGAACACCTGCGTGATGTATTTTTCTTAAGTATCAGGTCGTGGTATGCAGGGCAGGTTTCGTTTGCAAGCAGCCCGGTGACCGTACATACATTGGCTTCTTCAACTTCCGGCGGCATTTCAAAGTATTTAAGCTCCATGGTTGTCTGCGGGTCATCATAAACATACTTCATGAACCTGCCCCAAATAGGAGCCGCGGCTCTGCCGCCCTGTCCGTACCCGCCGCCAAATTTAATGCGCGGGTCATCAAAACCAAGCCAGCATCCCGCAACAAGCTGCGGCGTAAAGCCGACAAACCATGCGTCAGTGTAATCCTGGGTAGTTCCTGTTTTTCCCGCTGCCGGTCTGTTGAACCAGTTCCTGATAGAAGTTGCGGTTCCTTCATTCACAACATCTTCCATCATATCGCACATCATATATGCAACGCCTTCGCTTATAACTTCGCGTGTTTCGGGGATAGATTCCTCGAGTATATTCCCGTACCGGTCTTCGATCCTTAAAATTGCATGCGGCTCAACCCAAATACCTTCATTCGTGAATACGCCGTAGGCGCTTGTCATTTCAAGCGGAGAAACTTCTCCAACACCAAGTGAAAGTGAAAGCACATTGGGCAGATCAGAGTTTATACCCATTTTGTGCGCCAGCTTAATGACCTGATCAATCGGCGCGATCTCCATTGCGGTTCTTACCGCAATTACGTTTATGGATTGAGTTATACCATCTCTTAGTGTAACCATACCGCCTGTGCCGCCGCCTTTGGGTGACCATGTTTGGCCGCCTATCACAACCTTTAGCGGGTCATTGGAAATTGTGTACGCAGGCGAATATCCGTTTTCAAGAGCAGTCGCATAAACAAAAGGTTTGAAAGAAGAACCCGGCTGGCGTTTAATCTGAGTGACATGGTTCAAGCCGTACTTAAAAGGGTAATTTGGATTCTGCCCAACCATTGCTTTTATCTCGCCGGTTTTGGGATCTATTACTACAAACCCTACCTGTACCGCAATTTCACGCTCTTTAACCTTTTCTACAAAATCGTTATCCTGCTTAAGCTTATTGAATATTCTTTGTCTATCCTGATCAGTCTTAGCTTTTTTATACTCATCACTTTGCTTAATATATTTATCAACTGCATCATTGAGCAGTTGTTTATTACCCTTCCAGTTCCAGGTGGAATTGAAAGAACGCTGAAAATCTTTTAACTGATTAGTGACCGCGTCCGTGGCGAACTTCTGCATCCTGGTATTGAGCGTTGTTGTAACTATTAATCCGTCTCTATAAATGTTGAATCCGTATTTTTCTGATTTTTTTTCAAGTACCTGCCTTACATATTCGCTGAACTGACCACCGAGTCCGGTTGATTTCTTCTGAATAGACTTTGGCTGCGCCTTGATCGGATCGTTCTTCGCAAGTTCAAATACTTCTTTGGTGATGTAACCCTCTTCCTGCATGCTGTTCAGTACAGTATTTCTTCTGTTCAGGCAATTTTCGGGTCTTTCAATGGGGTCGTAATATCCCGAAGGATTTTTCACCATACCTACAAGCATCGCGCACTCATCAAGTGTCAAGTCTGTAACTGATTTATCAAAGAACGTTTTGGATGCAGCTTCAACTCCATATGCGCCTCTGCCGAAATATACCTGGTTAAGATAAAGCAGGAGGATCTCCTCTTTGGTATAGGTTTTTTCTATCTGCACGGCAGTAATAGCTTCGCGTAGCTTACGTGTGATTGAAACCTTATTGCCGATCTCAACCCTGTACAGATTTCTTGCGAGCTGCTGAGTGATAGTACTGGCTCCTTCTTCTACAGAAAAAGCCATTATATTTTTCATCATAGCTTTAACTATGCGGTCAACATCAACACCCCAATGCTTATAAAATTTCCTGTCTTCAGTCGCAATCACTGCATTAATAAGATCCTTTGGGATGGCATCAATAGATACTATAGTCCTGTTTTCAATGAAGAGCTGGTCTATAAGCTCGCCGTCTTCGGAATAGATCTTGGTAGCAAGGTCAGTCTTTGGGTTTTCAAGGCTCGAAAGGGGCGGCAACCCGTTAAACAGGAATGCGCCGTATGCTATCACAACTACACTTATGGCAATTACAAAAAAGGCAAAGATACTTAACTTGCGGGTAGATGAACGTTTCTTTTTATTCATCATTTTGCGCCTGTAGTCGCGGTTGTTGAAGTACTCTTCGCGTTCTGTGGTTTTTGGATCTCTCTGATCCCTGATATTTTTCTTTTTTCCGCCGAACATCAATTATTTAAACCTTCTAATTTTCTTCAGTAAATTTCTTAAGTTCAAAATTCCCGTTGGAATATGAACCATAAGTACAATTATTTATCCAGTCTCCTAAAGTAATATAAATACCGTTTCTGTTATTTTTTTTCAGCTCAATGAACTGCGGCTTATGAATGTGGCCCATTACAACAAAATCAACTCCATCGCCAATCTTATTTTCAGCAAACTCTCTCATCCCGCCTGAACCGTAAGAAAGCGGGTTCTTTTCATTACCATAGGTTTCAACAATTCTCTGTTTATCATCTGTGTGAAGCCTTGATTTTTTTGATGAACCCTGCGCCAGCCACAAACCAACATCAGGATGGATGAGCGAATACAAAAACTGATTAACGCGGCTCCGCAGAATTTTTTTCAATATCTTGTAACCTGTATCACCTTTTGACAGGCCATCACCGTGAGTGATAAAAAATCGTTTGCCGTCAAGCGTTGTTTCAAGTGAATCGCTGTATAGTTTCAATCCAACATCATCTCTTAGATATGTATTCATCCAGAAATCATGGTTGCCTGAAAAAAAATTAACCGGTATACCCTGCTCTGCAATCTCGTTAAGCTTTGCCAGGGTTCTGTAAAACCCTTTAGGAACCGCGCGCCTGTATTCTATCCAGCAATCAAAAAGGTCACCTACAATATATATTTCACGGGCATTTGACCTTATACTTTCAAGGAAACTGACAAGTTTCCGTTCCTTTAGCTTTTCTTCTTCTATACCAAGAAATCCAAGGTGAACATCAGAGAAGAAATAATACTTTTTTTCGTCCAAAAACTATGGTTTTATTAACTTTAGCTCAAAATTTTAGCCGGAAATTACCGATTACAGGAATCTAAAGTTAATTCTTTTTTAAAACATAGAAAATACAATAATACGATCTTTTGTGGTGGTCTAAAAGAGGCGGGTTTTAATGGCTTTTACTATCCTTTGAGCGGCTTTGCCGTCCATCAATCGGGGTATTTTACCTTTTTTGTATTTTCCTGAGTAAATTTCAGCGGTTTTTTTAATGATCAGATTTTCATTCAAACCGCAGAGAGTGTTAGAGCCGAGTATCAGCGTTTCGGGTCTTTCAAATGACTCTCTCAATGTTAAACAGGGAATTTTCAAAAAAGTTGCTTCTTCCTGAATGCCCCCGGAATCTGTAACTACAAATTTACAGTCAGTTAACAACTTGATGAAATCTGTATATCCAGCAGGTTCGGTGGTTATCAGGTTTTTGATATTCTTAAGCCTTTTTAGCAGCGAAAATTTCTCAGCCATTTTTAAAGTACGTGGATGAATTGGAAGCACAATTTTCGTTTCGGGGTTAAACTTCAATGCTTCTTTTGAGATCTTTTCAAATATTGAAATGATCTTTTCCAGATTTTGTCTGTTATCTACATTTACGGGTCTGTGTATTGTTGCCAGTATGTAACTCTGTTTTGATAATCCCAGTCTTTTTAATACATCCGAAGAACTTATTTTCTTACTGAAATGCACTAAAGAATCTATCATAGTATCACCCGTCAGATATATCTTCTTTTTGCTAACGCCTTCTTCAAGCAGGTTCTCAACTCCGGCCCGTTCGGTTATAAACAACATATCTGAAAGCGCATCGGTAACGATGCGGTTGATTTCTTCGGGCATTGTATTATCAAAGCTTCGCAGACCGGCTTCAACGTGCGCAATCGGAATTGTTCCGCCCGCGTGATGTATTTTAGAACAAACCAGGGCGCAGGCAATCGTGGAATTGACATCACCGAAAACTATTACAAGATCAGGTTTTTCTTTCAGAACAACCTTTTCAAACTCGGTCATTATTTTCGCGGTCTGCTCTGCATGTGAACCTGAGCCTGCTCCAAGATAAATATCCGGTTCCGGAAGATCAAGATCCTTAAAAAAAACCTTCGATAGCCTGTGGTCGTAATGCTGACCTGTATGTACAATTAAATGATTGAAAAGGGATCTGTGTTTCTTAAGCTCCCGCTCAATAGGGGCAAGTTTCATAAAATTGGGTCTTGCCCCTACAACGGAAATTATCTTCTTTTTTTTACTCAATTAGCAGTTATATATTTAACCTACTTTGAAAGTATTTGCTCCAAGCAGCGAAATTTTTTCCCTGTTAAGCTTCAACTTCTTGGTTGCGTTGCGGGTATCTACTACCCTCTTTGAAAATGCAACTATCCATTCATAATCGTAGGTGGTGTGATCTGTCACAATAACCGTAACATCGGCATCCTTTAGCAGCTTCTCGTTGAGCTCCTGCACGCGGAATATCTTATCCATCAGCCTTATGTTTCTCATATACGGGTCGTGGAAATTAATATTCTGAATACCTTCTTTGTACAGCAGTTCAATGATCTTTATTGCAGGTGAATTTCTTGAGTCTTCAACATCGCGTTTAAATGTAGTACCAATAATAAGCACATTGGCATCAGCAGCCTTTACGGGAGCGTTGGCAATTTCTCTCATTACCATATCTCTTACATAAAAGGGCATTTCTTCGTTTGATTCCGCGGCAAGCTCAACAAAGTTAGTATGGAAATCATACTTTTTTGCCGCCCAGTCAAGATAATATGGGTCAATTTGGATACAATGTCCGCCAATTCCCGGACCCGGATAGAACGGCATGAACCCGAAAGGTTTTGTCGCAGCTGCATCAATAACCTCCCATATATTCACATTACCCATTCTGTCGCAAAGTCTGGCCAGCTCATTAACTAAGGCTATATTCACACTGCGGAAAATATTTTCCAGCAGCTTTTCCATTTCTGCAGCGCGGGGTGAAGAAACCTGGTGTACTTTCGTAGCTACTTCCTGCATTATCATCACGGAAAGTTCCTGGCATTTCTTGGTTACGCCGCCAACTACAATTGGAGTGTTTCCTGTGTTGTAAACTTTATTACCGGGGTCAACGCGTTCAGGTGAAAATGATAAATAATAGTCCTTGCCAACCTTCCATCCCTTTGATTCAAGCATTGGCTGAACATGATCTTCGGTGGTACCCGGAAATGTAGTACTCTTAAGTATGATCAGCGTATGCCGTTTCATCCTTTTGAATATTTCTTCTGTAGAATTCATTATATAAGAAATATCCGGTGTTTTATTATCTGTCACAGGCGTTGGCACGCAGATAAAAATGATCTCCTGGTCGCCTATTTTATCGTAGTTTGTTGATGCAGTGAAAAGATTGTTGTTAATTGCATAAAGGAAATCTTTGTTGATAACATCCTTGATATAGTTTTTCTTTTGCTGAATTAGCTTAATTTTGTTCTGGTCCAGATCTATACCATGAACGCTGAAACCTTTCCTTGCGAACTCAATTGCAAGTGGCAGCCCTACATATCCCAGCCCGATTATTCCTATCTTGGCTTTTTTCTGCTTGATTTTTTCTCTTAATACTTCACTCATTTATTATTTTCCTTCTGGTTGTGTATTAGTGAAATTGACAATAAAATGATACCTGCATATTAAAATACAGATCTGCAACGATCTTTTATGAGTTACTTATAAATACTCTCTGCTTCTTCTTTGCGCTTCTTCCACCACTCAGCGTTCGCTTTATACCACTCAACCGTAGCTTTGAACTGCGCGTACGGATCAACAGCCGGCTTAAAACCCAGGCTTGTAATTTTATCAACATTAAGCGCATAACGGAAATCATGGTTTGGCCGAGGGTCCGGGATGTATTGTATCCACTCATTCTTATCTACCCCCAGCATTTCGCATATCCATTCAGCAGCCTGGCGGTTTGTGATCTCAGGGTTATGGTTTGCCGCAACATTATACGCGTTGCCGGCTTCGCCTTTTTCCAGCAGGAATTCAAGACACTCGGCGGTCAGCGGAGCGTAAAGCCAGTCACGAACCTGCAATCCTTCACCCCATAACGGGATCTTTTCACCAAGAATGATATTGGATATCCATCTTGGCAAAGCCTTTTCTGGATATTGCCACGGACCGAAATTGTTTGTGGGTCTGAGTACAACTACAGGATAGTTTCTCCCGAATTCCATTGCAAGATCATCGGCTTGTGATTTGGATTTGGAATATGCCGATGTTGCCTGGCTATCGCCAAGCTTTTTATCGCCTTCGGCAAAATAACCGTCAACGATTGATCCGTAAACTTCATCTGTAGATATATGAATAAACTTTTTTACACCGCCTTCAAAAGCTGATTCAAGCACAACTTTCGTGCCGTGAACGTTAGTGCGGTAAAAAAGATCCGGGTCGGTTTCACTGCGGGTGTTATGGCTTTCTGCCGCGAAATGAATTACTGAATCACACCCCTTAAGCGAGCTTACAACTATATCCTTATCGCAGATATCACCTTCAACAAATCTTACTTTACCTGCTGCAATAAGCGGCTCCAGGTTATCTTTTCCGCCTGCATAGGTAAGCTTATCCAAAACTGTAACATTGTAACCCTTGCCAGTTATATAATAGACAAAGTTGGTGCCAATAAAACCGGCTCCGCCGGTAACAAGAATATTTTTCAATTAATTAATCCCTTATAAATAATCCGAAGTTCAGTCCAACATTAAGCACCAGCCCTTTAGCTTCAATGCCTTTGGGGAAATCTTTTACTTCCACATCATTATCAACGCGCCAGGTGTTTTGCGCGCCCAACTGGTATCCGCAATCGATCTTTAGGTACATGAATTTCCTTAACATAATACCTATGCCAACCTGAGGCTGAACTGTATAGAAACGTGATTTAAATGTATGCGCAAGATTTGAAGATGAACCGTTTGTTCCAAACTCGTTTGAAAGTGTGCTATAGTTTCCAAGATCATTCCCGTATTTGTAAAGCTCAAGTTTCAGTGTACCCGTTGAAAATGTGGAACCGAATGAAATATCAAATATTGAACTTATGGGTATTATGTACTCCAGACTGATTCCGCCCTGCCCCAATGAATAATTCGCGTCTTTTTTGAGCGTATCGTTCACCTGTTTTGTGAGTTTTGAAGTGAATCCATTACCGAATCCGCCGATCCTCAGGAAGTTATCCTTCATAGGCAGATCAATAAAACCGCCGCCGCCGGTTGTAAAAAAGCCGCTTTCCGAAAACTCAGGAAATCCCGCATTCTTCAGCTCTGTATTTAAATTTTTAACTGGATTGAAATGCCACCCGGCTGTCACTCCCCCTGCAAAGGCAAAACTAGGAAGTAATTGGGCGTTAGAATTGAGCGTTAAACCACAAAAAACCAGCAAAACTGCAAAAAATTTCATTTTATGGCTCATATTGTCTGTTTTTTACAAAAATTAGAACACAAAAATACTAAGCAATGACTATAAAAACAATTTAAAAATTTTGGGTGCAGGATTGAGGGAAATTATGAAGTAGGAATTAGGAGTTACGAAATAGGATGCAAATGCAAGAAATATAGTTGATGTTGTATTCACAAAATAACCGAACCTTTTCAGTGTTTGATCTTGGTTTATCGTACAATCTCATTCGAGTCTTGTAAGACTCTGCAATAAAAATCCATCTTTTTGAAAATAACAAATCCCCCTTGAAAAGGGGGAGGAAATTTTCGAATGAATCATAATCCAAAATCGTTCTAAATTTTTAATGCTGATTTATCTACGATGGGGATTTTAGACTCGTATTTGAACTTTTTTTAGGGTTCACTATTGGTCTTTAGTATATTTGAAACGAGCCCTGAAAGGGCTCGACTACATAATTATATAATCTCTTCTGCTATAGCAGAATTAGTCAAGAAAGACCAACAACAACGCAGATATAAATTTGTGCAATTCGTGGTTAGCTTTTTGACTCTACAAATGTTCAAAGTAAGCAAGACTCGAGCCCACCCATGTTTTTTCTTTGTTGAAATCAACGCCCATCATCTTGCCCTTGCTTAAGCGCACAAGATTATTCACAAGGTAGGGCTTGCCCTCATTGTGAACGAAGAGCAGGCGCAGCTCAGCCTTGGCAGGCTGATCTGGGGTTTCAATAACGGGCTCATAACTTATTTTCTTCTGCAGTATGTAATTAGTACGGTCTGTAATACCATCAAGTATTTCTTTGGTAACATCAAACACTACACCAACTCCTGCGAAGCTGAAAAGCGGCTTCAGAACGTAGTTTTCAAGGTCAGTTGGGTATGTTTCAATATCACTTAAGAACCTGGTTTCAGGGACGTATTTATTCTTAAGGAAAGGCAACGAGTATTTACTTATCCTGTAAAACCAATTTGGATGCGGAACCCATGTAACATTCAGCTCATCCTGAAAACTGAAATTAAATTTCAGGTCTTTTCTTCTTTCAAGCTCATCAAATATTACTCTATTATAGATACGTTCTATCTTCGTCTTCTTGCCGTTATTCATATAAAAGAGATCCTTGCCTTCTTTTGTAATATCGGAAAGGCAGACCGGCTTTACGCCAATGTATGTATAGCAGCATTCGAAATCTATGCGCGTTTTCTGGTTTTCAGGTTCAATTTCGAGCAGAATTACATTTTCCGGGTTTGAATCACCCACAACTACACGTTTTAATATATCCAGGTATTCATCCGGTTTGTGGATATTGAATAAACCCCCGTAGCGTTCATCAATATTGAAATGTTTGCGGAACATGTAATTTTGCAGCAGTTCATAGAAGAAGAGTGATGAAAATCCCTGCAGCTCGATAAGCTTAGGTATGAACTTGCCATTTTCATCTTTGCAGATAGCAAAATCGATAGCCATCATAGCAGGATAACCGGGATCGTTGGGTATTTCCATCCCTTTGGGTATAGCATTAAGCGAAATTTTCTGATACTCATCGCTCATTAGATACGATGTTATCACATCAACTGCGTTGAGAATTTCGTTCTTAAATTCCTTGCCAATAAATATCGGGGTTTCTGCAATGCGGAATTCAATCGGGAATTCATAAGTTGTATTGAGATCTTTTACAAAAGCCTCATATTTTTCCTGTGTAAATTCCGCATTGTATTTTTTTCTTATCTCAGGTACCAAATTTTATCTTAAGTTTTACGGTCTGGTTCTAATTGTAAACTGCCATACTTCACCGGCGGCTGACGCCCCATGGTTATCCTTTGCTTTTACCTGCCAGTAAAAAGTTGTACCGGGGAAAGTTTGCACACCCAAATTATATGAAGCAGTTGATAAATTTCCCGCCAGGGGAACCGTGCTTAACGGCAAGGTTGTACCTACAAACACATCAAACTTCAATGTATCGTTTATATCAGGATCGGTACTTTCCCAGCTGAGAATTATTGCGGTACTGTCATCAATACCTGTAGAATTATTGGCAGGTACCGGATTTACAGGTGCGGATGGAGCATTGTTTGTAACCGGGCTGATTATCGTATCATCCTTTTTGCACCCGTTAATGCTTAAAAGAAGGGCTATTGCTAAAAATAACAATAGAAATAAATGTTTCATTGGTTTATGAATTTCAGTTTTATAGTTAGTGAAAATGACTGAAATATCTCTAAAACTTATTATCTGCTGCCGGTCTTAAATCTCCACGTATTACCGGTGCTTGAACCGCCGTTGTTATCGGTTGCGACAACTTTCCAGAAATAACTTGTATTCGGAGCCACAATGCCCAAACCATATGAAGGATTCAAGAGTCCGGTTGCAATAGGCGTATTACCCACAGGGAGACTATTGCTTATATAAACATCGTACTTAAGCGTATCATTCTCATCGGGGTCACTGCATTGCCACGAAAGTATCATCACAACATTTGGATCAATATTTTCTGAGCTGTCAGCCGGTGACGGATTTTTTGGTTTATCAGGCACGCGGTTGGTTACTGTATTTGTTTGCGTTACGTTTGAATCTTCTGAACATCCGTTAACACAAATAACAAAAGCAAATACAAAAAGCGAAAAACAAAATAAGTTTTTCATATTTTTAAGATTAATTCTAAAAAACTTTTATATCAGGAATTTCCCGTTATCCATCACCTGTTCATCATCCAGCCATATGCTGCAATCAACACTAACGCAATCGATGTGCGTGGTGGATTGCCAGTCAGCGCCGGTATGCGCTGAATACGGGTGACCGAACGCTATATGTATAGTCGGTAATTTTTCATCCTGCAAAATATGTCCAATAACATGTTTGCACGCTATATTTGTACCAATGGCAAACTCACCCACCCTGTTACTGTTCTCATCAGTCATTGTGTATGCAGTGAATTCTTCGAGAAGTTCTTTGTTCTCGCATTCCATTTTTGTTATGCGTGAATCTTTGATCCAGATCTTAAGTGGTGTATCTTTCAGATCGCCGTATTTCTGGCACAGGTAATCTCCCACAACGCCATCAACAACAAATACACCGTTACAGCTTTCAGGTGAAGTAAAAATTTCACCTCCGGGCAGATTGCCCCACTTCTCCACAGAAATTATTCCGCTTGTCTTTAGCCATTTTAAGCCGGTTGAAAATGTACTTATCATATCGGTACCTGCGGGACTCTTAATAGTAATAACTTTTGCTTTCCTGGCTTTCTCTATGAGTTTTTGTGAGATCTCATCAACTTTTAAGAAATCAGCGCGCATTCCTTCAAGCATTATCTGCTTATTGATATTAACCATGTGCCCGTGGCGTATCTTGTGTTTATCAACAACCTCGGTCATATCTATTCTTGAGCGAAGCTCGCCCGTATGGGCAATTGCGCAGAATATACTCACCTGCGATTTTGCAAGATCATCAAGAATCGGCTGCGGCATATTTTTAAGCGGCCTCGAAGCGTAATCTTCAATTACCATAAGGCTGCACTCCGCGCCAACTTTGTTCACTTCTGCTACAAGAGATGATGCTATTTCAAGGGATTCATTATCGGTAATGATAGTGATCCTTTCTTCCGGTTTAAGCCTCAGGCAAACAACAATTGCATTATAGGCGCCTTCGGAAAGCTCTTTATCAAAATCAACAACTGTATGCATTTGATCCATTAAGTAAAATGTATATTTTGTTTATAATTTTTTTATCTATTTGTAAACTGAGTTAACTTAGCCCTAAATGAGTTTCATCAATGATAAGATCAACAACTTTTTTCAGCCCTTCCTGGGTGCCATCCCAGGCAGAAAGCTGCCTATCAGCCCCGGTACCGTTTTGCAGCATCTGCAATATGTAGTTAACCTCTTCCCAGCTGCCAAGATCATCAACAACATCACTGATAAACGAAATAAGCTCCATTGCGAGAATTTTGAAATCAACCTCTTCCTGCTTGCCAAAATCGATCAGTTTGCCTTCGGTGCCGTATCTTGCAGCGCGCCATTTGTTTTCATTTATCAGCGCTCTGCGGTATATTCTGAATCCAAGATTCTGTCGCATTAACTTATACAGCTTAACAACAACAGCCTGCATAAGTGCGGCAAGACAGATTGTCTCATCAACCCTCATTGGTATATCGCACATGCGGAATTCCAGCGTATTGAAATACGGGTGAAGCCTGATATCATACCAGATCTTTTTGCCGTTATCAATACAATTGGTTTTGATAAGCAGGTTGACGTAATTATCAAATTCCGTTACGGTATCGTAATAATCAGGGATGCCTGTTCTCGGGAATTTATCAAAAACCTTAACGCGGTATGATTTAAAACCGGTGTTGCGTCCAAGCCAGAATGGTGAATTAGTAGAAAGCGCGAATATATGCGGAATAAAATACCTCACCGCGTTCATTATCTGAATACCTGTTTCGCGGTTGGGCAAGCCAACATGCACGTGCAGTCCGAAGATCAGGTTCGCGCGCGCGGCTTCCTGCATTTCATTTACTATCTCATGGTAACGCGGGTGATCAGTTATTGAAACTTCATTCCAGTGCGTAAAAGGGTGCGTGCCCGAGGCTGCAATCCTGAAACCCGCTTCTTTTGCAAGCGAGGCCAGGTTAGAGCGCAGACTGGTAACCTCATCGCGCGCTTCGTGGATATCACGGCATATTTTGGTACCAACTTCAACTACAGAGGCATGCATTTCAGGTTTTATCTGCTCCTTAAGCAGTACCTTTCCTGAATCAACTATCTGCTGCATGTGTGATACTAGAGCCCTGGTTTTTGGATCAACCAGCATGAACTCTTCTTCGATACCAAGTGTAAAAATATGCTTATCCATAATTTTATTAATATTGAGCTACAATCTATGTATTAAAGATTAATAAAGCAATATATGGTGTCATCATTCCCGTTTGCCATGTCTCTAAGGCGAAAGCGGGAATCTCTATTCTAGATTTTAACATAAGCTTAGTGAACTACGCTCCCCTCTCCTTTGGAGAGGGGGAAATCACGCCAAAGGCGTGATTGGGGTGAGGTCAGCACTTAAGCAGCCTTAATCTTCTTCGATTTCTTTTCAGATTTAACTTCGCCAACAGAGACGGTTTTGGCTTTAGTTGCAGCCTTTTTGGTGCCTAATTTAATTTTGGGCTTTTTTTTTACTGAATTATCGTATGATCCTTCGACAATAGGCTCATTATTAGCTGATGCGTAAACAAAATCACCCCATGTTAAATTATTAAGACCTTCCCTGTGATTCATTGCTCTGCGGATCGCCATATTTGCGGCAGCTTCAACTATCCACTCAAAATTAGCTTCGCCAACTGAATGTACATCAGCATCGGGTGCGGGATTGCAGAAATCGATAGCGTAAGGAATGCCATCTCTCAATGCAAGCTCAACAGTATTGAAATCATATCCCAGCGCACGGTTTATTTTCAGTACAACATCTGTAAGCATCTGGTTTCTTGCGGGTTCAACCTTGGTATCCTGTAAATATCTTAAGTGGTGAGGATTGCGCGGCTCATAAGGCATTACCCATACATCCTGTCTATCAAGGCAGTATATTCTGTAATACTCATCAAAAATAATTTCTTCCTGCAGCATCATCACAAGCTGTTCGGTTTCAGCGTAATTTTTGAAAAGTTCTTCGGGATTGCTGCATTTGTAAACACTTTTCCATCCGCCGCCTGAATGCGGCTTGAAGTATGCGGGGAATCCGATATAATTGAATATACCTTCCCAGTCAAGCGGAAAAGTTAAATTACGGAATGAATTATGATTTGTATCAGCGGGTAATTGATTTGAAGGAAGTATAACGGTTTTAGGAACCGGTACACCTATCTTTGTCATTAATGAATTGTTAAAGAATTTTTCATCAGCACTCCACCAGAACGGATTGTTAATAACAGCAGTTCCGCTTGCAGCCGCATTTTTTAAATATGCGCGGTAGAATGGTACATCCTGCGAAATTCTATCTATAATGACGTGATACTTCAAGGGTTCGCCCTGTATGACTTTATCTATCTGAACCGCTTCAGCGGTTATTTCAACGTTCATTTCCCTGGCTTTATGGTTAACTCTATCAATAAAAGCCTGCGGGAAAGTATTTTCCTGGCCAAACAATATTCCGATTCGTTTCATACTATTATTTAACTCCTTTATATATATTTTTTCTAAAATCTATGCTAAAAATGCTGTTTTTGTGTGTTTTTAGGGGATTTATCCGTGCAGGAATTACAAATTTACGAAAAATTTGGGAGATTTAAAAGCGGAGTTACTTCAGATTGACTTAGTTTAATCCGATGGTATAAAACCAGCTATGCAGAAATCACCAATGATTGCGTTGTTAACTCACCCTCACCCTGACAGGGGGAGCTGGTGTGGGTCACTTAATTTCGACAGATGATATTTGAAGTGCATCACTGTACAAAGCAAAACCTGCCAGGTCTTCAAGACCTGGCAGGTTTAGGAATGTTTCTAAATTTCACTATTCGTTACTTTATCAGAACCATTTTTTTAGTTTCAAAGTATCCTCGTCCTGAACTTGTCGAAGGACTTGCTTCGAGGCTATAAAAATACAACCCACTCGCTAAATTGCTTCCATCAAACATCACTTCATAATTTCCAGCAGTTTTGTACTCATTTATATTGAATACTTCTCTGCCAAGAAGATCATATATCTTTATTGATACATTTGCATCCCTTGGGATTTCATATTTAATGTTAGTTGTTGGATTAAACGGGTTTGGGTAATTCTGGTGCAGCTTAAATGTTCTAGGTATATTATTTGCATTGTTGCTTATATTTTGGCTCAATGATTTTCCGCTGATTAACGATAATATATTAATTTTACTTTCTGTACCTGAACTGCTGTTCGGATTATCACCGCCGGCGCCATACTTTAACAAACAAAGTTTGTTAAGTAATGCGTGTGTTCCTTTGTGTGTATTCTGGTTATTTTGATATATATTCTCATAGTCGCTTACCGCTTCCATGATGTTACCCTGTCTGACCTTGCTCTTGATCACAAAGTCTTCGGAGATTTCTCTGGATTCCTTTGTGTTGTTGGTATCACTTTTTATACCTGTGTAATAACTCTGAATATTACTGTAATCAGATACACTGCCGTTACTCTTTTCAAGGCAGTTGAATATCCTTGCAAGTGAAACTGTTGAGTAGGTTGATGTTTTGTATTCTGTTACTACATCTTTGTATTTAGAAATTGCAGTTGAATAATTTCCTGACATTTCATTTGAATATGCCTGCATATAGAGTGAACCTGCAAGTGGGTTATCGCCGTTATCTGTTACAAAAACGCTGTCATACATTCCAAAACCTATGGAATTGAGGTCGTAATAATCCATTGTTGGCAGGCTTGTTCCATTGAATACAGGGTCATAAATAACATCACCGCCAGATACTGCATAATATGCTGTATTTGGTGGATTATCCTGCCAATGGTTCATACCCGCTTCAAGGTCGCCATCAAGATCCCCCGATACGTAATTATAACCGTTTGTGAGTATTTTGTTGTAACCTGAATCCATCATGGGGTAGCTTTCCTTTTCCAAAACAAATGCGCCTGTTGTTGGCATTCCGGATAAAGTATTGTTCCCGCCAAGCCATCTTGTTACTGTTCCGGAGTTTACGGGTCGCATTACAGGGATAGAAGCCGAATAAAGCTGAACTATCATATCAGATGCATCACAAAATGTATTTTTAAGTAAATATGGAGAAGAGTAACCGCATTCAATTGATTTTTCGAAGTTATTTACAACATTGTATTCAATGGTACCATTTGAGTTATCCAGATACAATCCTGTTCCTGTACCTGTTAAGCCTGTAATTGTGTTTCTTGCGATATAGGGTGAGGATTGTATTGCTGTAATGCCAATATCACAGTTACTGAAAGTATTATCTGCAATAACCACACTACCTGAAGGACAATATTGCATTACAATACAGGAAGCGAATCCCGATGAAATACCCGATTAAGTTGAACACCCTTTAACAAGCACGCCGCTTGATCCATCTATGTAAACCTGATTAAGAAGCTGCGTACTTGTCGAATTTTTAAAAGTACAATTTGTAATCTCAGTCGTATAATTTGTCAGACTGATAGAACTTGGTTCTGAAACATTTATGCCATTGTATGCATTCTGAATGACACAGTTCTTTATAGTATCGTTTGCGTCATCGGAAAGATAAATGCCATCCCAGGTTTGGGTGGAATCATAACTTACAAATTTACAGCCGTTGGCGCTTATTCTTGCGCCATCTTCAAAAATAAGTTTTGAGCCTTTGCCGAATTTAATGGTTGAGCTGTCATTACAAATTAAAGCAGTTTCTTTACCTTTAAAAATAAATGTTGTACTATCAGGTATTTCAAAATCCGCATTTTGCTCAATGATTAATTTTGTACTATCCATAAAAATATTATCCTCGACGCAAGGTACCAAACATTGTAAACGCTTTATAAAACCCGAAATAATGAATTGCCCCGGACCGCTTACAGTCCCCCCGCTCATACAAAGTTTACTCCCTGTCTGCATTTCGAGTTTAGAACCCTTCCCAATAATTATTTTGCTATCACAATCTAAATATAAATGATTAGATCTTTTGAAAATCAATTGAGCATTATTTTGTAGTATTTCAACTGTAGAAAATGGTAACATATGAAATCTGGTATGCCAAATCGGATTTTCATCAAAATAATAGTCAGTTTCTAAAACAAATGCTTTTCCGCTATTTATTTTCAAATTACAATGATTTCCAATGATAATTTCCGTTGGAGGCTCAAGCATGTAATTACCACTGGTATTTACAATATTACGGGAAAATACATTCTTATCTATAAATAGATTGTTCGTTAAGTATCCTGTACGATTTGTTGAAATTAAAGTATCATGATTCTCATTTGAACAATCCTGTCTGAAATCCTGTGGTAGAATAATGTAATTGTTGTTATTGTTTGCGTCATATACGAAATCTCCCCGAACCCTGGTGCGCGTTGTACATTGGTTATTCCAGCTTTCAATTCTTCTGTTTTGAGGTAGATCGATATTTGTTGTGTTGCAATAATCAAAAAAATATTTCATCTTATCATCACCCGGATCGTAATGAAAGGTTAAATCTCTCCAGAATCCATAGTCAAACTCTACTACACAAGTATCTTTAAGATTATTTGGTCCATCCCAGTAAAATTCAAATTTATATGCCCCAACTCCTAAGCCTCCTACACTTCCTCCCGGATCAGTTACCCAATCGGCATTCCAACCCGTAAGGTTACCCGGTAAAATTTCAAACTTATCTTCATCTATATTTCTGCCATTTAAAAATGTGAAACGATTTAGGATTGGATTACTAGCTTGTAAATCATATTCTTCATCAGCATTAAAGATCATACTAACCGGATAAACTCTAACATAAAGTGTCTTGCCTGACCCTAGGGGATTAGACACTTTTACATCTCCTCCGCTGAGGTCCTGCGAGAAAATTCCAAAAGTAAATGAAAAAATAAAAATATAAAAAACAAAAATTAGTGTTTTCATTTGAGTGATCCTCCAGTTTCGTTAAATCATTTCAGATAAATAATTTTGATGTAATTTTGTAATTCATTATTTGCATAAAGTGTAATAAAATATATCCCGCTTGAACAATTTTCAGGCTGCCAATCGATCACATGATTTCCTTGTCGAAAGTCCCCATTAACTAGTGTTGTTATCTCTTTTCCATTAATATCAAATACTTTCACGGTTATATTTGCTTTCTCTGGTAGATAATATCTTATTTTTGTATTTGGGTTGAATGGATTAGGAAAACTTTCGAGCATAAATTGATTTGGTACATTATTGTTTTGAGAAAGAATTCCAATTGGTTGCATAGCATTAAGCATACTATCAGTTCGAAGAGCATATACATTCGCTCTGATTGGTGCCGGGTCTTTGCTCCAGCCGGCAAATAGAATATCACCATTATTTACCGGGAGTATTGATTTAATTGTTAAATCTTCGGTCCATCGAAAAGATTTCTGGTCTATAACATTAAATGATGAATCCAGAATTCTGATTAATACAAAACTTGGTATAGGATAAGTTGTATCTTTAATAGAAGTGTAAACAATTCTGTTTGAATTTATAGAAACCAATCTAGGTTCGTATTCATTTCTCATCGAATAAAAGGAAATTGTGTCAATAATTTCACCATTCAATCCTAATTTCGAAATGAAAACACGTGAATCCTGACCACTAAAAAAATTTCCTGCTGCGAAGTAGTAACGCTCAGTATTGCAAATAGAAGTTATGCTGGTACTTGAACTAAACATTTTAAATTTGTTCTCATTAAGTATGTTGCCAGATGAATCTAACTTGGTGAAGAGTGCATCTCCAGGTACATTTGGTGTTACACTAAATGCCCCCGCTAGAATCATACCTTGATCAATACTATTTACTGTTGAAAGGTAGGCTCTTACGCCCATAGAGGTAAGGGTTCTATCCCATAGAAAATTTCCTGAGGAATCGATTTTCAAAATATACCCATTCAAATGAACCCTCCCGCATGATAGATACCCCCCGTCCGCAGTTCGTAGAATATCATAACAGTCGATATTATTTCCCCCATAAAATTTTAACCACACTAAATTACCTGACATGTCATATTTAATAGTAAAAGATGAATCCCAGCTTCCAGTCAAAACACATCCACCATCGCCGCTTGAGACCACGGCAAAAGCTCTGATTGATAAACCGTTTGGGTGGCTAAGAGTTCTTGTCCAAATAGTTTCACCAAATTTATCAATTTTTATAGTGAAAATTACGTTTGGGCTATTGTTTGCATATCCAACGATATAAAAATTATCACCGTCTGCTTCACAAATATCATAGCCGATATCATCCTCATGTAAGGGTCCATCATAAGTTCTTTGCCACGTTATACTCTGCCCAAAACTTGTGTCGCATAATATTACAATTAATAACAAAGCAACATAAAATGCTTTAGCATTGATAAAATTTACAACTTTTTCAGGTTTCCTTAACATTTTGTGTTTTAAAAAATTTTAATCGGTTTGTATCAGTTCGCTCTGTTTCCCGTTTTACCGGTAAACGCGCAGGATTCGGGTCATATTTATATTTGTCAACTTCAAATTAATACATACTATTAGAATTGTCAAGCGTAAAAGTGTAAAGTATTAATTTCTTTGTAAAATCGCAAAGATGGAAATGGTACAACAAAACCTGCCGGGTCTTCAAGTCCCGGCAGGTTTTGAAATGATTCTATAAACGTTAGTTCGCTACTTAACTAACATCATTTTTTTTGTGTCAGTAAAGCCATTTGTAACCAGTTTATAAAAATACACGCCGCTGGAAAGTCCGGTTCCATCAAAAGTAACTTCGTAACTTCCGGGTTTTATGTTTTGCTGTATAATAGTTTTTACAAGTCTGCCGGAAATATCGTAAACAAAAATATTTGTGAACACACCCTCACGCCCAGGCGTGACAAGCTGTCCTTCGGACACCCCTCTCAAGAGGGGAATTTGAAATTTTATTTTCGTTGTTGGATTAAAGGGATTCGGAAAATTCTGCGAAAGTGAAAATTGTTTCGGTATTTCATTTGATACCGGTTCAATTCCGATCGGATTTTCGATGAGGTCCCTTTCATATATACCGTTGCCGTGTGTAGTTGCCCTTATGTTGCGGCTTGGGTAAACTATGGTCAGGTCAAACACAAGCGCGTATGGCATTCCCGTAGTAAAAGCAGCCCAGTTAAGCCCGCTGTTTGTTGATACATACACTCCAAGATCATTGCCAACATATATGTTTTGCGTGTTAATCGGGTCGATGCAAATTGACTGGTGCGGCACATCAGGCAGATTAGATGTAATGTTTACCCAGTTTGCTCCGCCGTTTGATGAGCGGTAAACATGCGGATTACCAAATCCGCCAAAGGTTGCATACACATCCATAGAGTTATTTGGATTTACGTGAATATCCGTAGGATAGCGGTTTGGCAAAACGCCGCCCCCAACATCAACCCAGTTGGTTCCGTTTGTGGTTTTCCATATAGTAGCCGCTGCGCCGTTTAACACGGGTATCGTTCCGCAATATACCGTATCTGTATTTGTTGCAGAGCCATCCATTGAAAGAACCTTTGCGCCATTGAACGAACCATAGGGTCCCTGCCACGATGTCGCGCCGTTCGTTGAACGGTAAATTGAAGTGCCGCCAACATACATAATGTTAGAATTTGACCTGCATGCAATAAACGGTGCGGCAAAGCAATAATTACTTCCGTTGCCGCTGCCCGGCGGGGGACACTGTAACCAGGTCACTCCGCGGTTGGTTGAGCGGTAAATCGCGCCGTAAGTATATTCAGTGTAGCAGATATTATCATTCTGCGCGTTTATTGCGCACCACATACCATCGCCCACAAATGTTTTATACCAAGCAGTTGTCCCCTGGTAAAAAGTTGAACGGTTATCCTGCAGGCCCCCGATGCAGAAAATTGAATCCTGCATTGAGTTGGCAAATCCGGCGTAGAACTGTGTTGTTACATATCCGCCATTACATGAATAGTACGTTTCGCCAAAATCATTTGAGCGGTACAGACCGCCATCAGTTATGCAGTATATTTTATTGGGGTCACGCGGATTAGAAATAAAATAATGATGATCAGCGTGTGCAAAATCACTGGTCAAGCCTTCCGGCTCGCCCGGAGGTGTAGCGCCTTCATTCCATGCAGACCAATCTGATTTAGTCACAAAACTTGTACCGCCATTGGTTGATTTTACAAGATCAATTGTACCAACAATTATCTGGTCAGGGTCATTTGCCTTTACCATATGCGCATTATTGAACCATCCCTGGTTTCCAATTGGGACACCGGTTGTCTTAAGAGACCAGCTTACACCCGCATCAGTACTTGAGTAATAACCCACATATGAAAGATCATTGGTAACACTTGCGTAAACAAAACTTGGATTGCCCTTGTACAGCTCAATTGTTGTTTTACCTGTCCAGTTAGCAGGCAACCCGCCTGCAAGTTTTACCCAGGAAGTGCCCGCATTGGTGGATTTGTAAATACCAACATTGGCATTTGGAACATTATTGGTTAAGTTGCCAACTGATATATATATTATACTCGTATCAATGGGATTAATTTCCATATCCATTACCATCTGGTAATTCAAAACCTGGAACCATGAATTACCCGCGTTTATTGATTTCCATACACCCTCACTTGTTGCTGCGTAAACTGTATTGCGGTTTTTCGGATTCATCAAAACACGCCACACTCCGCGCTGATTGTTGTAAGACCAGTCTAATGATTTAACCCAGTTTACACCGCCATTGGTTGTTTTTAAAATACCTATACCATACATACCGCGCGTAACGCGCACGTCAACTCCGTTAAGCGAATACTGGTAGCCGTAATTTTCGCCGGTACCAATATACATAACATTGGGGTTGGCGGAATCTATAGCTATTGAACTAACTGCCAATGAAGGGTAACCTGTTTCAATCCTTTGCCATGCATTGGCTCCTAATCCGCCTGTTACTGATTTCCAAAGTCCCCCTGATGCTGAACCCATAAACAGGGTTGCTGTATCTGTGGGACTGAACTCCATGCATAAACTTCTGCCGCCAATGTTATTCGGACCAATTGACTGCCACTCATTTGGAGAATCCGTTAATGCCTCAAACTGCGGCATCGTTTTTGAATACTCAAATGCCCGGTAAAATTTATCTTCGGGTATATCAATATCGGGGAAAGATCTGATTTCCGAAAGGAACTGCATTGAAAGCATTGCGCCTGAAGGTTTGCTGGTATTTTTAACCTTTTTTTCAGATACCGTATCTTCTACACTGTTAACCGCGGAGCCTATAACAAAATAGAAAAGAACTACCAAGCCGATCAGCAGAAAGCCGGTAAAGATCGTAAATTTGTTTTTCATGTATAATAATAGAATTTTTTAATAATAATGTATAAAGGATAAAATTTCAATTACATTTTAAACTGTTAGAATAACCATTTCAGTTAGTTCTGATCTGGGCAAGTTCACGCAGGAATTGCCAGTTATAAAGGCCTGTATCATGCCCGTCTTTCCAGAAAAGCTGAATAGCGTAATTCCCCACAATCTGGGCTTTAACAAGTTCAAAAGAGTCCGGCCTTAGCGGCTCTTTGTTTTGAGGTGTAAACTTGTAGAGCAGTACTTCTTCGCCGCTGCAGCCGGCACACGGGCAGTGTTCACGCAGCATTTTTGCCGCTACGTCAAATTCCATACCATCATCGAATGAGATATGGAAAGTAGAATTATCCGGGTTACGTTTAAATTGTGTGAGTGTCATAGATGTTTAGTGAATTCAACTATCTCAATTTTGATATCCTTCAATATCTGTTTAAGAAGTATTGGGGAAACATCACGTCCTTTATGATTAGGGACTGTTGTACCGCGTCCATCAGAATGTCTGAATTGAATATGAGATCCTCTTTGTCTTACTTCAACAAAACCAAGCTTATTCAATACTCTTATTAATTCACTTGGTTTGAGAACAGGAATTTTGCCCATTACACTTCAATCAATAAATTTTGCGTGCCTACAAATTCTGTTTCCATAACAGGTTCACCATCTTCAATAAGCATTTTGACCACTTCCTTTAAATTTTCATTCAATTCATCAAGCGTTGCCCCCTGTGAATGTGCACCTGGAAATCCAGGAATGTGGCCAACGTACAATTCAGTATCCGGGCATTTTTCTATTACTGCTGTATAATTTTTTACTTTCATTTCTAACTCATTTCTAACATTTTCTGTATTGGTTTCAATGCTTTAAGGCGAATCTCCTCATCAAGCGTAATTTCAGGTTTTCCCTCTTTCATACAGAGGTAAAGTTTTTCCATGGTATTAAGCTTCATGTAGGGGCATTCGTTGCATGCGCAATTCGCATCCGGCGGCGCGGGAATAAATTTCTTCGAAGGCGAAGCCTTCTGCATCTGATAGATTATACCTTCTTCTGTGGCAACAATGAATTCTCTTGCCGGATTTTCTTTTGTAAAGTTCAACAGTGCGCTGGTTGACCCTACAAAATCTGCGCGGCTCAGCACAACTTCTTCGCATTCAGGATGCGCGATCAGCAATGCATTTGGATTTTCTGTCTTAAGCGCAATTATTTTTCTGTCACTGAAAGTTTCGTGGACAATACAGCTTCCATCCCAAAGCAGCATATTGCGCCCGGTTTTTTTCATTATATATCTGCCCAGATTTTTATCTGGCGCGAAAATAATTTTCTGATCTTTGGGCAATTGCTCAACTATCTTAACAGCATTAGAAGATGTACAGATGATATCGCTCAATGCCTTAACGGCAGCGGAGCAGTTAATATAACTTATAACCAAATGGTCAGGATACTCTTCGCGGAATTTTTTAAACATGGGCGCGGGACAGCCTTCGGCCAATGAACACCCGGCGTTGAGATCCGGAAGCAGTACTTTTTTACCAGGATTCAGTATCTTGGCGGTTTCCGCCATAAAATGCACCCCGGCAAATACTATTACATCAGCTTCAGTTGATGCTGCCCTGCGGGAAAGTTCAAGAGAGTCGCCTATATAATCCGCAATATCCTGAATTTCCGATTCCTGGTAATAATGCGCAAGGATAACGGCGTTCATTTTTTTCTTTAATTCAAGTATCTCTTCTTCCAGGTTAAGAAGTGATATATTTATAACGGGCTTATTTAATGTAGTTTCCATTTTACAATAACTTTAAAAAAGCATCTAAATTCAAACGTGCTTGTTTAAGTATATGCGATAAAGTTGAACGTTTTACCGGTTTGTGAGCTGGCACTGTAATCTTCAAAACTTCATTTTCCAGCCTTTTCTGTAATCTTATGTGACTGCCTTTCTGCCTAACAATAATCCAACCATGCCTTTGCAAAGCAGAGATTATCTTAAAATACGGTAACACAGGAACCTTACTCACAATACAAGTTCCTTTGTTTCAACACCATCTTTCAAAATCATTTCATCATCAACCGGTTCAAGATACAACTCGATAGCCTCCTTAATGTTGGCTTCAGCTTCCTCTCTGTTTTCACCTTCACTTATACAACCGGGCAGAGAAGGAACATAAACAGTGTAACCTCCATCATCGCTTGGTTCAAGTACTATTTTCAATTTCATATAATTTATATTTAAATTAATATTTTTTCACTTCAGGGTCTATCCTGTCATGCCATGCGTGAATACCGCCAAGCATATTTTTAACATTAGTATAGCCCGCGTTATCTTTAAGGAACAAAGTTACATGGTGTGAACGGTTGCCAGTTCTGCAGTACACAATTATTTCAGTGTTTTTATCTTCGGGCAATTCATCCATTCTTTCCGGAAGTTCGCTCATAGGCACAAGCAAACCGCCAATATGAGAAATATCTCTTTCATGAGCTTCCCGTATATCAAGCAGGAATATTTCTTCCCCGCTGTCAATTCGTTTCTTATACTCTTCAACTGTAATTTCCCATTCATTGTGTTCGGTCATAATTCCTTTGTTATTTTTATTATTGCAGAATAGTTCATAATCTATCAATTCAGTTATGATGGGATCGCTGCTGCATACAGGACAGGCAGGATCTTTTACAAATTTAACTTCACGAAACTTCATATTCAGTGCATCAATAAGTAGCAGTCTGCCGTTCAGCAATTCACCCTTACCAATTATGAACTTTATCACTTCATTCGCCTGCATTGAACCGACTATTCCGGGAAGAACACCAAGCACTCCGCCATCTGCGCAGTTGGGTGTATCACCGGGAAACGGCGGCTCCGGGTACAGGCATCTGTAACATGGTCCTTTCCTGGGATCAAAAAATGATACCTGACCCTCAAATCTCAAGATACTGCCATAAACAAACGGTTTACCAAGCATAACACATGCATCATTAACAAGATACCGGGTTGCAAAATTATCTGTGCCATCGGCTATTATATCGTAATCACGCAGAATATCAAGAGCATTATCCCTTGTGAGCCGCTCATTATATAGAGTAATTTCGATGTTTGGATTTATTTCCAATAATCGCTGCTTTGCCAGTTCTGTTTTCTGGTGGCCCACATCATTTGTGGAATATAATACCTGCCGCTGCAGGTTTGAGTAACTAAGCTCATCAAAATCAACGATGCCAAGCCTGCCAACACCAGCTGCTGCCAAATACATGGAAATCGGCGAACCGAGTCCACCTGCACCAAGCACCAGCACGTTTGCGGCTTTCAGCTTCAATTGACCCGCTTTACCTACTTCCGGAATAACCAAATGCCTGCTGTAACGCTCAAGTTCACTTGCCGTTAACTCTATATTATCTATAGTAATATTTTCGGTATTATCCTTCATTGCGAACAAAATTAGCTAAAAAGTAATTATATATAAAGGTTATAACATAAAAATGCAGTTTGAAATTACATTTTCAGCCGATTTTCGGGATGTTCATACCCATTTAGCAATAGAATAGTAAGATAAAAATCGTTATTTTTGCCCCAATGCAAAATTTAAATAAAGAAAATATCATCGAATTTATCAGGAAAAACAAAACTTTTCTGCATGATAAATATGGTGTTTTGTCAATCGGACTAATGGGCTCATATGCCCGCGGCGAACAGACAGCCGAAAGTGATATTGACTTTATTGTAGAGTTTGATGAAGTTAGCTACGATAAACTTGCAGGACTTGGAATTTATCTGGAAACCGAGTTAGGGCAGAAGGTTGATATTATCAGGAAAAGAGATACCATGAGAAAATCCTTGATTAAGAGCGCAAAGACTGAAACTATATATGCATGATCAAATTTCGGAAGATCTGAAATTTATTTCGGATTCTATTGAATAGTTAATTCAAGATTTTTAAAGATAAATAACCCTTCAGAATTTGTTGATTCTCCTGATGGCGTTACTCTTTTGGATTCTATTACAATCCGCCTTCAAAGCATTGGTGAATCAGTTAAAAATATTGTCAAAAGGGATAAAGATTTTTTAACTCCCTATTCAGAAATTGATTGGCAGCAGATAATTAAATTCAGGGATTTCATTTCCCATCATTATGATGAAATTGATCATGAAATAGTGTATAATATCTGCAAAGAGCACCTGCCAGCACTACAAACTACAATAGAAAAAATAATTAAAGAAAATTTTAAATAAATAAAAATGTCCATCCAAAACGGAAAAAAAGCAAGTCCATTACTGAACAAAAGCGCATCAAAAAAAGAATGGTTAAAAACGGCTGAAGAGCTTCCTACAACTGATATGAAGTTCACATCACTCAGCGGTGAAGAGGTTGAGCTGTTATATACTCCCGAAGATGTGAAGAACATCGATCATGATTCAGAAATAGGTTACCCGGGCGAGTTCCCCTATACACGCGGAATTCACCACAACCTTTACCGCGGGAAGCTGTGGACAATGCGTCAGTTCGCCGGATTCGGTTCACCCGAAGATACCAATGAGCGTTTCAAATATTTGCTTGCCCATGGTCAAACCGGTCTTTCGACAGCGTTTGATATGCCTACACTCATGGGGTGGGATTCCGATGACGAGCTTGCCGAAGGCGAAGTTGGTATTTGCGGCGTTGCAATATCCTCACTGGATGACATGAAGGTTTTATTCAACGGAATTCCGCTGGATAAAGTATCAACTTCTATGACCATCAATTCACCTGCCGCTATGATGCTGGCATTTTATCTTGGCGTAGCTGAAGAGCAGGGCGTACCTTTTGATAAACTTCATGGTACAATGCAGAATGACATCTTAAAAGAATACATCGCGCAGAAGGAATTCATCTATCACCCTGAGCCTTCTATGAGAATTATTGTAGATATGATTGAATACTGTAAAGATAATGTCCCTAAATTCAACCCGGTATCAGTAAGCGGATATCATATCCGCGAAGCGGGTTCAACCGCTGCGCAGGAGCTGGCCTTCACACTGGCTGATGGTTTCGCCTACATAGAAGCGTGCATAGCGCGGGGCATGGATGTTGATTCTTTTGCGCCAAGGATCTCGTTCTTCTTCAATTCCCACTTAGATTTCTTTGAAGAGATAGCTAAATTCCGCGCAGCAAGAAAGATCTACGCAAAGCGCATGCGCAACAAATACGGCGCTAAGAATCCTAAATCATGGACACTGCGCTTCCACACACAAACAGCGGGATGCTCACTCACAGCGCAGCAGCCTGAAAACAATATTGTCAGAACGGCCATTGAAGCACTGGCGGCCGTACTTGGCGGCACACAGAGTCTGCACACGAACTCAATGGATGAAACACTTGCTCTTCCCTCAGATAAGGCTGTAAAAATTGCGTTACGCACCCAGCAAATAATAGGGTATGAACACGGTGTGATAAATACAGTTGATCCATTGGGCGGCAGCTACTACGTTGAAGCTTTAACGCAGAAAATGGAAGATGAAGCCGAAAGATATTTCGAAAAAATTGACGCTCTGGGCGGAGTGATAGCTTCTATTGAAGCGGGATTTTTCCAGAAAGAAATAGCTGACGCTGCTTATCATTACCAGTTAGAGCTTGATAAGAAAGAAAAAATTGTGGTTGGACTGAATGATTTCATCGAAGAAGATGAAAAGATCGATATACCAATACTGAAAATTTCAAAAGAAGTGGAACGTGTACAGGTAGCAAGGCTAAAAGAGCTGAAAGCATCACGTAACAACGAAAAGGTACAGGAAACACTTGCTGCAATGGTTCAGGCTGCCAATGATAACCTGAATCTTATGCCGAGAATACTTGACTGCGCAAGAAATCACGTAACTCTAGGCGAAATGTGCAACGCTCTTAAGGAACCCTTCGGCGTTTACGAAGAACAGGCTGTATTTTAAAATTTTATGTAGTAATATTTAATTTACTCCTCCCATTAATTGTGAGGGGTTTTTTATTCTCCACAAGAAATCTTTTAAAAATCTTTTCCCGCCTTTGAAGATTGCCGACCGACTGCTGATGCAGTCGGAGAAATTATTTGAGCAGATTGAACACGGCAAAATTTGTTTGAGTCCGGCATAAGCCGGACGAGCCGAAGGACTTAAAACGCCTTAGCGGAGGAAGTTATTTTCCCGTAAAGCGAAAATAATGTAAGGCAATTTTCAGCAGCGGGCGATTTTTCTTTGGTTACTTTCTTGATCGTTCACAAGAAAGTAACAGAACTCAGGCGGAAAGAAATTCTATTCAAGTAAACCCTCTATAAAAAATAACCGTTTTTGCAGGTATTTCTGAATTGAATATATCTTTCAAATGAGATACTTTTACTTTAATTATTATTGATATCTTAAATTAAAGGCTAAATAACAGGATAACAGCACATTATTTTACAATCATTCAAAAATACTGATAAGCACATTTTAACAATAATTATCCTTTACATATGTATACAGGCTGCTTATTTAATAACGGAATACATCATAGCCGGCGGCTTTGGCGCGCCGCTTGATGATGTGTGGATCCACTTCCGCTTCGCGGAAAATTTCGCGCATGGATTTTTCTATCAATATAACCCCGGCGAGCCTACCCCGGGAACAACTTCACCGCTATGGGTAATTATTCTTGCAGTGCCATTTCTATTTTCACAAAACCTGATATTGCCGTATGCGTTATTACTCAGCTCATTTTTTTTCCTGCTGGCGCTCGTTCAGTTATATAAGTTATGCATTAGACTGGGATTTGACGGCATCTATTCCCTATTAATTACACTTATTACAATGGCAGCCGGCAGACTGCTGTGGTCATCGCTTTCGGGAATGGAAATTACACTGTTTGTGCTGCTGAGCATTCTGATAATCAGCAGCCACTTAAAAGAGATCTCAACAGGGAAGGTATCTTTGTTAACGGGAGTATTGCTTGGTGTTGCCGCCAATACCCGTCCCGAAACCTACCTGCTTGCGGGTTTGTATTACCTTACTACATTATATTTGCTGCGCGGTAAACTAAAAGGCAATTTCCCGAAGCTGGTATTATCAGGGGTGATATTTGTACTGCTGCTGCTTCCCTACCCGCTGTTTTCGTATATGCATACAGGCGGATTCTTGCCAAATACCTACGAGGGACAAGTAGGCGCGGCCAAATATATACCAAGTATTAAATTCCTGAAAGAATCCGCAAAAATATTCATAAAAGATAATTTTGTCATCTTTGTATTATGGGGCATAAGCGCAGTATATTTTATTTATGCTGCATTCAGAAAGAAAGTAGATAAGAACTTTCTGTTGTTGAACCTTTGGATATTCCTTTTGCCGCTTGTTTCTTCATTTATCGCGCCGAACTGGCGGCATCATGGCAGGTATTTAATTCCGCTTATTCCATTTATTAACATCTCTGCAATATATATATTGCGTAAGCTGCATGCGTATTATGAAGCTAAAAGTTATAAACGCTTTACGCTGTTCAGAAAAGCGACAATTGCCATAATACTGGTTGTATCAATTAACAGTGGCGTACTTTTTGCAGCCGTGCTTGGATGGAACGTTGAAAATATCAACAACCAGCAGGGTAAAATAGCAGAGTGGCTCAATGAAAATCTGCCCGGCGAAACCGCCTTCGGCATGAATGATATCGGGATAATTACACTTAAGACGAAGAAGTACGTAGTTGATATGGCAGGACTCGTAACCCCCGAGGTTTTCAGTTTTCAAAAAATGAGTTATGAAGATGGTACTAAGGCCCTGTTTAAATTCCTGAAGGCAAAGGGTGTGAACTATATAATTATCTACCCCGATTGGTTTGAGTACATTATGGCAAATTATTCCGGCGCGTTCACACGGGTGCACAGCGAAAAACTTGAAAAGAACACTATCTGCGGCGGAATTGAAATGATGGTGTATAAAATTAACTGGGATAAGATCGATTTGAATAAAAAAATCCCCGGACAAAACACAAATTAATATCGTATTGTAATATAACTGATAAATGATAATTCACCTTTTTAAACTTATTCGCCCCAAACAATGGATCAAAAACTTTTTCGTTTTTGCTCCGCTGCTATTTTCACGCCACATATTCCATCTGGAATATGTGATACCCTCACTTGCGGCATTTATAATATTTTCGCTTGCTTCAAGCGCTGTGTATATCATAAATGATATCATGGATGTTGAAAGCGACAGGGTCCACCCCAAGAAAAAATACCGTCCTATAGCATCAGGGGAAGTTAGCGTAAAACAGGCGATGGTCTTCCTTGTGATTATTATTGCGGGAATTGCAGTGGGATTGGTATTTCAAAGTCCGGTATTTTCTTTTGTAATAGTACTATATCTTATTACAAACCTTCTCTATTCATTAAAAGCGAAGTCAATAGTGCTGCTTGATGTATTTTTTATATCGTTCGGGTTTATGCTGCGTGTACTTGGCGGCGCAGCCGCTATAGGCGTATCAGTATCAAGCTGGATGATACTTACCACGATATTTATTTCACTTTTCCTTGCAATATCAAAACGCCGCAGCGAGCTATCTCAAATTGTGAACAAAGAAAACATCGATAAGCAGCGCAAGGTTTTAAAAGAGTATTCCGTTGAATTTGCCGACCAGATAAACACCATCGCCGCAGCGGGAACGATAATTTCATACGCGCTGTACACAGTATCCGAAAGAACGGTTGCCACATTTGGCACAGAAAAACTCATTTACACCACACCGTTTGTGATATACGGCATATTCCGATATATGTACCTGATGCATCAGAAGAATTTGGGTGAGTCACCAACTTCTATAGTAACCAAAGATATTCCAATCATTCTTGATGTGCTGGCGTGGTTCGTGTTTTCAATTCTTATTATATACAGGCAAAGCATACCGTACCTTCCCCAGCTTCTGCAGAAACTTTATCCATAATATTCCCAATTGAAGCGATATAAAGCAGAGCTGCTTTTATTTCTCACTGCCACCATCTGGGCAGGCACTTTCCCCATAGTAAAAATTTCAATGGCTACAATTCCCCCGTTCTATTTTGTGGGGATAAGATTCCTTATTGGCGCATTGCTGTTTACACTAATATTTTTCAACCGACTTAAATTCACCTCTCCCGGTATTATAAAAGCCGGCTTATTGCTTGGGTTTTTCCAGTATGTGGGATTCTGCACACAGACCATCGGCATGATATACACCACCGCGTCAAACTCCGCCTTAATTACAGGCATTACAATACTCATTGTCCCCTTTGCGCAGTACGCTGTTGTTAAAAAGAAAGTTCACATAGAAAACTGGATTGGTGTAGCAGTCGTGCTTGGGGGATTATACCTGCTTACGCAACCTGATGTTAAGGGGCTTAATATCGGTGACCTTATCACAATGTTCTGCGCTTTCGCATGGGCATTTTACATTATTTACGTTGATGTATATACCAACAAATATGATATAATTACGCTGATATTTATTCAGCTTTGGTTTGTTGTGATCGCGGCGGGCGGTACGGGAATGATTTTTGAAGACTTCTCAGCCATAGCATTTACGCAGAACGAAATATTATCATTATTGTATATGGGCATTCTGGCGACATTTGTTACAACCATATTGCTTAACAGGTTTCAGAAGGATACAACGCCCATACGGGCGAGCATTATTTATACATGGGAACAGCCCGCGGCAGTGCTGCTTGCGGTAATTTTCATTAACGAACATTTTTCGCCCTGGCAGCTATTAGGCGGCGGAATAATGGTTGCGGGCATCTTATTTTCTGAGACGTATGAGTATTTTAGAGGAAACAATACTCATCGGATGACTTAAAGTCATCCGATGAGTATTCTACTTTACTTCACTAATACCATTTTTTTGCTTTGCACAAAATTACCTGCTTCAATTCTGCAAAAACCACACTCTTTCGGGGTTGAAAGCGAAGCGAAGTTGCTTCAGGCACCATAGAGGTATGCTAAACCAAACAAATGATAGACAAAAACCTCTGTGTTCTCTGTGTACTCTGTGATTAAATGCTTTTGATTCTCTTAGTGAGCAAGATGCAGTTCCAGGAAGAGACAAATTATTTCCTATTTAAGTCTTACTCCCCTTTTACTTACTAACTTCAATTCATTTTATTTAAATTGCGTAATATGAACTATATCCAGTACAGTGCGGTTAAAATTATTGTTTCAGGGCGGGTGCAGGGCGTAGGCTACCGCTATTTCATAGCGCGCTTTGCTGATAGCCTGGATATTACGGGCTACGCCAAAAACCTGTTTTCGGGCGAAGTTGAGATCACCGCCGAAGGCAGGCGCGAATTCCTTGACGCATTGCTTGAAAAAGCTGGCAAAGGTCCCACGGGCGCAATGGTAAAAACCTGCAAAGTAGAGTGGCTTGACTTTAAAAAGAAATACGATAAATTTGAGATATTATAATAAACTAACTGAAAAAATCCCCGAAAAAATCTACTTTTTTAGCTTAAATTCTAAGCAATAACCTAAAAATCAATAAAAAATGCTTAAAAAACTTGTTTTCTTCGCCTTATTTTTCGCTTCACCGGTTTTTATGAATGTCTTTGCGCAGTCAGAAATTCCGGCATTTGATTTTTTGAGAGTAGAGACCGGGGCAAAAGCTTCATCACTTGCAGGCGCGTTTGATACTTACACAGATGACCCCAATGCGATGTTTTACAACCCGGGAAGCTTAAGCACAATTACAAACAACAAAGTCTCAGCCGGTTTCGGCAAATACCTGCTCGATATGAACTTCGGCACACTTGCTTACGCGCAGAAGTATAAAGATCTTGGCTGGTTCGGCATCGGCGTGAAGTATTTTGATTACGGTTCATTTGATAGAGCCGATGAAACGGGTACACCAACCGGCGAAACTTTCAATGCCAACGACCTGATGGTCTCCGTTGGTTATGGTAATTACATTTACGAGAAGATCAATTACGGAATTACCATAAAGTATATATACTCAGGTATTGCGGAATATAAATCATCAGCCATTGCAATGGATTTTGGAATGCAGTATCACATGCCTGCTTCGCAGCTCTCGCTGAGCTTTGGTGTGCTGAATCTTGGCGCTCAATTAAGCTCATACATCAGCACAAAAGAAAAGCTTCCGCTTGATATTCGCGTGGGAGTATCAAAGAGGCTTGAGCATACACCTGTAAGGCTTAATGTAACTTTTGCCAAGCTTAATGAAAGCCGCGAAAAGCTCGTTCAGCACTTCAAGGCGTTTTCTATCGGGGCTGAGTTCATTTTCAGTGATTATGTTTCTGCACGCTTAGGATATGATAATGAAAGCCGCCAGGATATGAAACTTGGTACATCGCTGGGTATTTCAGGATTTTCAACCGGCTTGGGTATCCGCTTCGCAGAAAAGTATGTATTCGATTATTCACTGAACTCACTTGGCAAAGTTGGCAGCACACACAGGGTAAATTTGGGGTATATTTTTAATTAACATTTATATAATAAGGAGAAAACAAAAATGTTTAACGAAGAAGGAATTGCAGGCGGCGCGGGAATGGAAGGCGCAGCAGGAGGAGCAGGAAAAACCGAACGCACTTACATAGTGCAGTCAGGTGATACACTCAGCAAAATAGCAAAAGAGTATTACGGCGATGCAGGTAAGTATATGGATATATTCAACGCCAATACTGATAAGCTTTCCGACCCCGATAAAATTCAGATCGGACAGGAATTAATTATTCCGTAAGTATTTAACTAAAGCCTGTTATATAATATAACAGGCTTTGACAATTAAAATATATAATGCGCAAAAAACTCACTTACTTCATCCAGTCCTTCATAATAATTTCATTTTCGGTACTATTAATATCATCATGCGGCAGCGATGATGCTGTAACTAATACCCCACCGCCGGAGGCGGTTGATACATCAGACTTTCAGTATCCGTTTACAATCGGCTCCAGCTGGAATTACACTTTGACCGTATCTGCCGAAAATGTAAGGCCGGATTCGGTCAGGTATTATTTCAATTCATACCCGCTCACAGGATACGGATACACTGAGATATTGTATGATACAGTAGTACAGATAGGAGGTCCTGCGAGAGTAATATATGACAGATTGATACTTGGGAATGATACCACTGCCAGCAGGTACTATTATACACAGAGCGAAAATTCATTGGTTTGTTACGGTTACAGAGGTTCTACCTCGGCTTCGTTTCCGTTCCGTAAAGTAAACTTGCCGTTTGGCGCTCCGGAAGGGATGCATGCATTAGGGCTGGAACACCCGGCAGTATCTGATACTTTCTTTGTATTAAATCCTGTGGTAATTGCACTAAAATACCCGGTCTTGAAAAATACCCAGTGGATCACATTTGATCTGGGCTCGGCGAACATTTCCAAAAGATATATTTCATGGGAAAATTACCGGCTAGATACATCTGTGATTCCTGTAATTCAGACCCAAAGGATCTGGTCTAACAACAGCAGCTGGATACTGTACGATTATTATTCCAGGTACGGTCAAATGAAGAGAAACTACCTGTTTCAGAATACTGCCTTAAAGAATCAGCTTGGCTTCACGATAGGTCATTACGATAACCGTGAAATATACAATGTTACTTCGTTTAATATAACTGCGCCTTAAAAAACAAAAAATATGAGACCTTTAAAATTTGTTCCGCTGATGTTGTTTATTGCCGCACTTTATTGCGGCTGCAGCTCTGAAGATTCAATAAACAATTCAGTTCCTGCAGCGGTTGATACTTCACAGTTCAGGTTTCCGTTTGATATTGGGAACTATTGGAACTACGAAAGTATATCCACTGTATCGGATATCAGACCTGATTCTATTGCTCACTATTTTTCTGATTATCCCATACAGGGCAGCGGTATTATGAAAATTGTAAAGGATACTTTAATGAATGGCGTTACCACGCGTCAATTTATTGATACTTATAGCCAGGATTCTTCAACTTACACCAGCAGAATATATTACATAGATTCAGATACAGCATTAATTCAGTTTGCATATTCAATGCAAACTTCCGCAAGCATCTTCCCCAGATCCGGCAAGCGGCCCTTCATTAAACACGGAGATAGAACGTTCAGTTCAATAAGTGAACTGATCGCATCCTGCAGAATCAGCGGAGCAAACCAAAGCGGTGATACTTTAATTTACGAAAATCCCGCGCCGGTAGCCTTTAGATATCCAATTGTTACGAACTATCAATGGATATACAGAAATTTCGCTCAGAGTATCCTGACCAAAAGATACCTCAATTTTGAAAATGTTAGTGTTGGGAATATAACATTGAGCAGTATTAAAACTGAATTCAAATGGTCAACCATTGATAACATGGAAAGTTACCAATATTATACAAAACACGGAAAAATCAGGAATTTTTTACTTATGAATGACGCAACGGTAACAAATGAATTCGGGCATATATTGGGAACAATTGATATAAAAGAAATCACAAATGTAACTTCATATTATGTGGTAGAAAAAATGCCCTGATCATTTCAGGGCATTATCTTTAAACCGCTGCGCGGTTTCTTTTGAGTTTTCAATATCACGCATATTCAGTACCATATCATAATATTTCACTGCCTCGGGTTTATTTCCCTTTTGCTCATATATCATACCTGTGCCAAGCACAGAAAAGACATAGAACGCGGATTCTTCACCCTGCTTATCAATAGTTTTACAAATTTCTATTGCGGCTTCATATTTTTTAAGCGCTTCATCTATGTTTCCGGTTCTGCTTAAACAAACTCCAAGGTAATAGTTAACTTCCCTGCGGATGTAATTATTGTTGTACCAGGCTTTATTGCTATCGGCTTTTGCGAGCATGCCATTGTAAACATTCAGTCCACCCTGAAAATTGTTCATCCCGACGTAACATTTCCCGAGGAATCTTTCAAACACCGGATTATCAGGGTACAAAGCAACCAGATTAGCCGCATACCTTTGGGCTTCAAGATAGTTCTTTTCGTAGGATAGGTGGATATATGCCAGTGTTACATTCGCTTCAGTTTTTGAGAACCTTCCGTTGGCAGCGCAGTCGCGCAGCTGGCTTAAGCCAAGCTCTTTATTGCCCTTAGGAAAAAAGAATAACACAGCTTTAAGAAAAGGGTAACGCTCAACAACATAATCAACGGCATAGTTGTAGATACCGAGTCCAAGAACAGCATCTTTATTTGAAGGATTAAGCTCATAAGCTTTTTGAATAAGGTTTAAACCCTGTTTACCGTCATCTATGGCTTTCAGCCAGTTATCTCTCATTACGTTGAGGAAACCCCGGTAACCAATAACTCCCCCAAGCAGAAATGTGGCCCAGTCATTGTTTTCGTTTTCATCAAGGCGTTCTTCACAGACTTTTATGCATGCATCAACTTTAGAAAGGTAGCTATCATCATAAGTTCGGTCATCTTTGTTAATGTAAATTTTCCACCATTCAGACATCGCAAGAAAGAAGTAACCGGTTGGATCTTTACGGTCAGCATTTACAAATCCCTGAAAAATTGTATTGGCAGAATCAAATTCAAGCTTATAAACATGATCAATTCCTTTAATTATCTGTTCATCCTTTGATTGAGAAAAGGCGAAAGCAGAAATAAACGCCGTAAATATCAGTAATTTTAAGTATATTTTCATAAACACTATAACATAGGATTAAACCTGATAATTTCAATAAAAAGCCCCGAAACCTTTAGTAAGCAACGGGGCAAAACACTAAACATAGTTCAGATTAAAATCCGATACCGTAATACTTAAACCCGTTTTGGCGGATAAACTTTGGATCATAGATGTTCCTGCCGTCAAATATCACGCGCTGTTTCATCAGCCTTTTCATACGGGTTATATCAATACGGCGGAATTCAGTCCACTCGGTTACAAGAATGAGACCATCAGAATTCTTAAGCGCGGAATAGTTATCTTTAAACAGTTTTACCTGTTTGAATTTTTTACCGTACAACAACTTAAAATTATCATTGGCAACAGGATCAAAAGCATTTACTTTGGCCCCGGCTTCAAGAAGTTTTTCTATTATTGTAAGCGCCGGCGCTTCGCGGAGATCATCTGTGCGGGGTTTATACGAGAGGCCCCATAAGGTAAAAGTTTTACCTTTGATCTTATTGCCGAAGTGTTTCAACAGTTTATCAACAAGAACAACTTTCTGCCGGTTATTGATTTCATCAATGGCTTTTAGCAGCCTGAAGTCGTATCCATGTTCTTTGGAGGTATTGAGCAGCCCTTTCACATCCTTGGGGAAGCAGCTTCCGCCGTAACCAACACCTGGGAATAAAAAGCTTGAGCCGATTCTTGGATCAGAGCCAATTCCGCGGCGGATGTTATTTATATCAGCTTTTACGATACCGCTTAGATTTGCCAGTTCATTCATGAACGATATCCTCAGCGCGAGCATTGAATTCGCCGCATATTTGGTGAGTTCACTGGATCGTTCATCCATCAGAATGAAGCGCTCGGATACACGCATAAAGCTGCTGTAGAGCATCTGCATTATCTTCGCCGCTTTCCTGCTTTTTGTGCCGACAACTACCCTATCGGGTGACATGAAGTCAGTTACAGCAGCGCCTTCTTTCAGGAATTCAGGGTTAGAGACAACATCAAATTTCTTCTTTGTTTTGGAAGCTATAAGTTTTTTAAGTTTATCACATGTTCCTATGGGAACGGTACTTTTGCTGACAATAACTTTATATCCATTTATATATTTCGCCATATTACCTGCAACTTCAAGTACTCTTCTCATATCCACTGAGCCATCTTCAAGGGGCGGCGTTGGAAGGCAAAGGAATATTACGTCATTTTTCTGTACCACATCTTTAAGGCTGGTTGTGAATTCCACTCTGCCTTCTTCAAGATTTTTTTCCAGCAGTTCTTCGAGTCCCGGTTCGTATATAACGGGGTCGCCTTTTTTAAGACGCTCAACTTTCTTTTTGTCCACATCCATGCAAATGACGCTATTGCCGTTTTCAGCGAAGCAAACACCTGAAACGAGCCCTACATAACCTGTACCAATGATCCCAATCTTCATAATTTTTGTTAATTTCACGCGGCAGATTGCCGCTTTATATCAGAAAATTTATAATTATACTTAATGAAAAATATGAGCCCTGCAACCAAAAAAAGCAGGAAGCTCATGGCATGAGTTGCTGTTCCATAGCCAAGAGCAGCGGGTTCTGAAACCATAAACATATTTACAAGTGTAACTTTGCAGATGTAATGATAGGGTCCGGTTGCCGCAGGCGAAGGAATGAACATCGCAACGTTTATCAGCACAAGCAGCAGATTCGCATCCCACAAACCCCTTATAACGCTGGTGCCTTCGCCGGTAGTTAAGATATTGAAGGAATAAAATGGTATATAAGTACTTACCAGATAAAATATCCAGATAAGAATTGAATACAATGCTATTCTGAAAAACAGTGAAGGTTTTTTCAAGACTTCAAATCCGTTCAGGAGCGAATCAAAGATATTATCAACTTTTTCGTGAAGCTTGGCCGGAAGGAACTTCGTGAAGTACTTAACTATTGCAAGGCTCTTATCCGGTTTTATGAGCATGAACAGTATCCAAGCGAGCATCAAAAAAATAGCAGATGAAAGTATTATAACCGCCGAACCAATTGACGGTATAGCGTCTGTGATCTTATCTTTAAAATATATCAATGCAATGCCAAACATCAAAAGGAACATCACTGTATCAATTATCCTTTCAACTATAATGGTGGCGAATGCAGACGCCCGTGATATATTTTCCTGTTTGCCAAGCATGTAGGGTCTTACCACTTCACCAGAGCGCGGGAACAGGTTATTCATCATATATCCAATGATAGTAGTAGCAAACAGGTTTTTGAATGATATATCTTTTTTGATGGGCTCCATCAATACTCCCCAGCGTACAGCCCTGATGGCTGAACCGCCGAATACACCGATAGACATCCCTATAAACACGTAAAGATAATTTGTGGTTTTTAAGATATTCAATAGTTCATCAAGGTTCACATTCCTGAAAGCCAGGTAAAGGAACAATGCCAGCAACAGGGTGCTGATAACGATATTAAGTTTCCTTCCTCGGCTCAAGTTGATCTATCTCATATCAATTACCTCAGTGCCTTCGGGGGGACTGAAAGTAAATTTGGAATTGGCTACGCCAATGTTTGTCTGAATATTTTTTATTGAATATGTGGATGAAGATTCATCTGTTACTATGTATATCTTCTTAATGATCCAGTCATCTTTGCCAACCCATAGTTTAGCTGATTTAACGTACCCGCTTTCCCTGGGTTTCAGCGAAAGGACATAAACATCTTTACCGCTGAGTTTTTCGGTGCCGGTCAAATCACTGTAAAAGTTCTCAGGGTACTGAAACAGATATTTGTTTGGAGAAAAAGTGTTGCCTGTTTCCTTGTAATGATCTATCACCACCTGTTTTTTGGAAGGTGTGTAAGACCATGATGTGCTGCCATCGGTAACTATAGTATTTGAACCTGTTTCAATTCTGTACTTGTTCTCTTTTTTTATATAGAGAGTGCCAGAGGATGACTGCGCTTTGGATTTATTGAATTTTATTGTTTGAGAGAACGATGCCTTGGCATCGGTGATATCTTTGTAAGCGTTCTGCACATTTTGTATAACTTCCTGGGCAGTGATATCATCCTGCGCAAAAAGTTGTGTATTAACCCAAAAAACGGCAAAAATTAACAATTTTGTGATAATAAACTTTGTCATTCTATGCTCCTGAAATTTATAATTATGCAAATTTACATTAATTTAATGTAATAAACAGTGGAAAATATTAAGTCATTCCTTAAAAATTCATGAAATCTGTAAATAAAGGTAAAATTAGAGGAGGGAAAATCAGGATTTTCCCTCCGAATGAAGCATTCAATTAACCAAACTTATCTGCCGCTGTTACCGTCCTGCTGGTCGGATTTTTCGTTTTGATTTTGTTTAACTTTCTTGTGCTTCTGCAGGTAATCTTTGGTGTTGCCGAACCTGTATGAGAGATTCAGTGATGCCTGGCGTGAGCTCCAGTCATTTTCAGAGACCTGGCGGTAATCCACGGTATTTATATCCTGTCCCCACTTTGATGTATCAAAAATATCACTTGCTTTAAAGCTGACGGTCAACGCATCGTTAAGAAATGACTTACTAATGCCTATATCAAAATTCTGTGTGGGGGCATCAGTGCCCTGAGCGTTAACTTTTTTACCTGTGTATGAATAGTATAGCTCAAGATTGAACAGGTTTGTGAATGTGAATGTTGACCTGATATTCGCTTTCCACGAGAAGCCGTCTTCGGAAGCGTAATCTGTCAGACCCGGATCATCATCAAACCTGGTATTATAGAAGCTGAAAGTGCCGTTGAGATTGAACCAGCTTAATGCGCGTGAGTTCAGCAGAAGATCAAGTCCGTATGATTTTGAGCCGGTTGTATTCTTGAATGTTGTAACTGTCACAATTGTATCCTGCACATAACTGTAGCTTGAGATAACACCGTGATTCTGCCTGTAGAAGAGCAGCGGCGTAATTGTGGCAACGGGCGAAAAGAACATAAAGCTAAGCTCGTAGGAATCGGAATACTCGGGCTTGAGCTCAGGGTTACCAACCATTGCGAACCTTGGACTCCACTTCCTGTAAAAGGGATTCATACGCCACATATTCGGGCGGGTAATTCTGCGGCTGTAGCTTAACTGCAGCTGGTTCGCGCTGCCAATTTTCTGCGATATACTTGCTGAAGGGAATATATCGAAATAATTCTGTTTGAATTGTGTGCTGTTAGTCAGAAGCTCGCCTGTGGTGTTGGTTTGCTCAACCCTAAAGCCGGCTTTATAACTGAAATCTTTTATAGATCCTGAAAATGTTCCGTAAACTGCGTTTATATATTCGCTAAGTTTGAATCGGTTCTTTGTATCAATATTGGTCACGAAACCATTGATATTGTAATCAAGAGTATCGGATTTAAATTCATTATCATTTGACCTGAATGTGCCTTTATAGCCTGTTTCTATTTTTGTTGTTTGCGAAAGCGGGTGCGTGTAATCAGTTTGTACATTCAGATTGTAATTCTTCATAAGCGTGGTATCACGCTGATCGAGGGGTGTTTTATTGGAAGGCATTGAGAGTGAATCGAAATCCTGTTTATTCAGGAGAGATTTCATTTCATTGCGGTTACGTGAGAATGTGATATCTCCTGACCATTCACGCCCAAGCTCGTTGAGCTTGTTGTTGAAATACAGACTGCCGGTGAAATTCTCCCAAAGTCCGTTGCGGTCGCTTGTTTGCGTGTAATAATCAAGCAGGCTTCCTGCGGTAGAAAAGTTTCGGGCCTCGCCGTTATCGTTGTTATACCACTTGCCTGTGCCCAGGCTTCCTTCAAAGCCGATGTTTTTACCGGCGGCAAGTTCATATTCAAAGCCGCCCTGCGCCCAGATCCAGTATCCATGATTCTTACCGCTGCCGCTGCTGCGGAGTTCTGACGGCTGGATAAGATATGTTGTGGTGCTGGTATAACTTGATCTATTATCCCATGTGCCTGAATAAAAGTTACCAAACACACCGGTTTTCTTCTTCTTCAGGCTGATATCGAGCCCACCCCAGCCGGAAAGGTAATCTGAATAATTGCCGCCGCCGTTAAGGCTGCCCTGGAAACCAAGGTTCTCATTTTTTTTCATTACGATATTGATGATACCCGTTACGCCTTCGGCTTCGTATTTGGCGGGCGGATTTGTGATAAGCTCAACGCGCTCAATTGCGTCAGCGGGAATTTGTTTTAAGCTTGCGAAGCGGGAGGGCTTATCATCGATGAGTATTTTAACATTCTGGCTGCCGCGGAGGCTTACGTTATCGTTGATATCAACATCAACCAGCGGGGTTTTTTTGAGCACATCAATTGCCGTGCCGCCTTTGGTTAACGCGGATTTTTCCACGTTGAATATCTTCTTATCAGCCGTAAGCTGGATCAACCCTTTTTCCTCTTCAACAAGTATTTCTTCGGTTGAAATATTTTGTTTTGATAGTTTGAGAGTATCCAGATTAACGGTCGTACCTGAACTCACATTCAGGTTTTCAACATTCATTACGGCGTATTCCATGAGACTAAGTTCAAGCCTGTAGCTGCCGGCAGGAATACTTTCTATAGTAAACTCACCGGTTGGCGAACATTTTGCGCCTTTTACAAAGGTTGAATCGCCTGACTTAAACAACTTAACATCAGCTTCAAGCGGAGCGCCGGTACCGGTTTCGGTGACCTTACCCTTTACGATGCCCTGCGCAAAGCTGCTGTAAATACAGAGGGTTAAAAGCAAAAGTAATGCCTTAAAGGAAATTTTCATTGGAATTATTGGTGAATTAATCAATTTGGATGAATTTTGGTTAATTGAGTCAACTGTTAGTGGTGATACAAAAGGATATATTACAAAAATAGATATTAATTAGATGATTTGCAGTCATAAAAGGTTGCATTGAATTCGCGGTTTCGGGTGCTATTTTAACATTTTCAATTCTCACGATGAATATATTTTTTTCCTTAGGATTTACAGAAGTTTTTGGGGATTTCAGGGCAAATTCAACATTATTTTTTCTCAACATGAATACACTTTTTTTTTCGGGTGATTTGCTTGAGTTTTCTGCGATTCCGGACTGTTTTTGAGGTTTAAATTTTCTCAAGATGAATATATTCATGTTGAGACTAGCATTTTTAAGGATATTCATCATGAGAAAGTGAGAATAATAAGAAAATTTTGCAGTTTTCTCACGATGAAAGAGAATCGTAGAGATATCGTAAATGATACTGCGGCCGTAAGTGAAACGCTTGAAATATCTCTTGTTTGGACTTGAAATGCCGGACATGATGTTTGCAAACGACACCAATAGATAGGATATTACAAAATTGACGCTTATTTCAAATAAATTGATCATTATAAAGGAAAAACTAAGTTTAGTTTATATGCATTATGCATACAGATACTAATATAATATATGCTGATGGCAAATGCAAGTGTAAAAGAAAAAAATGTAGTATTTCCACCCCGTTGTTGGTCTTGTGACCAACAACAAAAACATAGTCGCCCCACAAAGAACTAATCTAAATCACTCAAACAAAGCACTTGCATAGTGTGTCAGAAAATCCCATTCGTTACTTATATCGTAGTAGAATGACGCAGATGAATATTTATAGTCAATAAATTCTTTACACAAATTCCATTTTCCTCTTATAGGGTTCGCATGTATATAGTTTACTTTCTGAACTATGATTTCCTCACTTGGAAGCCTGGAGGTAAGCGGGTTTCTTTCCCAAAACTGGTATTTCCTGTCTTTTGCTCCAACATAAAACAGCCTTAACTCCTCAGGCTTTTCATTAGTTAACTTTAGCTTCATTTTTTGTGCTGTGTATTTCAGAAAATCTCTTTGAACATCTTCTTTCTTACGGTCATTTGTTATTTTCCATACTAAATGAATATGGTTTGGCATAATAACAAACGCGTAAATTACAGCCCTTTCATCTGCAACGAGGAATTTCATGCTTGACGTTATGATATCTTTGTAACGATCATCCAGAAGCAGGTACTTCCATTTGAGAAAAGTTGCTGTAAAAAGACTAATGTATTGCAAGAAATTTTAAGTTAATTTTACAAATATAATTGTTGTTGGTCACAAGACCAACAACGGGGGTGAATTTTGTTGTTGGTGAACTGCGGGCGCAGTCTGGCAAACTGCTTAAACAGTCAGGCACCAACAACGGGGGTGCAATTTTCTCTAATGCTGTTAATATCGCCATCAAGATCCTGTGCTGTAATATTTATGCCAAAAAATAAAGCGTAAAAACTAAACTAGAACAAATTAACGTAAAGATATTTTTTCTTATCCATTTTTTATTTTTAGTTTAATTCAGTAATTACATTAAATGTATATTATTTTACCAATATTAATTTTTTTGTATTTATGATTTTGTCATTACTTAACAGGGTATATAAATATATTCCAGATGAAAGTTCTTCCAGGTTTTCTGCTAAACTATAGTATCCTGTAGTCTGTTCATTATTTACCAACTGTTTAATTAATCTGCCGGTTATATCGTAAATATTCAATTTTATAAAAGTTTTTTCAGGCACTGCATAAGTAATCATTGTGGTAGAGTTAAATGGATTTGGGTAGTTTTGAAACAATTTATATTTACTTGGCACTTCTCCGCTTTCTCCAATTATGCCTATTGGCTGTGAGTATTTAATAGTAACAGCATCCAATCTTAAAGGAAAAGTTTGCCTCATGCTTGAACCTGACAAATAAATTTCAAAATTATTATTCAACATAATATCATTAGAATAATCTCCACCATTAACAATATTTCCATTATAAGTCATTACCCATTGTTGTACACCAGAATTTAAATATTTAATAGTAACAAAATCATCACCATTCAATGAATTATATGCATAACCTGTTATATAAACATTATTAATACTATCTAAAATTATTTTTGATGGATAATTTTGAGTACCAGGTACCTCTCCCCAATATCTTTTAACCCATTGGGTGTCTCCTATTGAATTATACTTCAACGTAACAATATCATAACCACCGCCGCCTGTACCATTAGCGCAAAAAGTAGTATAGTAAATCGAATTTCCATCAGGTGTTGTCACAATTCCACCAGGGTATTGACATCTTCCTTCTCCGCTTAATATACCTGTAAAAATTTTAGCCCATTGTATCGCTCCGGAACTATTTAACTTTACAAGTATATTATTAGCGGTATGAGCAGGAACAGCACTTGTGCCAACAGTATAAATATTCCTGTTCGTATCAATTGCCAAAAACATAGCTCCATCATCATAATTCTGCGGGCTGTCATAAGTCACATCCCATGCCAAAGTGCCATCAGGTAAATATTTAACTATCAGGTAATCTACATTAGAGTCAAAATCGTAATAACCTGTAACTACTATGTTATCCTGGTTATCAATTGCAAGATTTGCAAAAAAATTATGCTTTTGAGCAGGGTTATACCTTTTTACCCATAAACTATCTCCTAAAGAATTATATTTAATCACAAAACCAACGGAAAGGGAGCTTGTAACTTTTGTTCCTCCGCAGATCGCAATGTTTCCTTCACTATCAAGCGCAATATCAACCGCATCGCTCGAGAGAAATCCGCTGTCAAAAGTCTTTGCCCATTGCAATTCTCCTGAAGAGTTTAATTTTACTGTTGTAATATAACTGTTAAAATTGATACGTGTCTGCCCGGTTACAAAAACATCCCCGCTGCCTGTAACTGCAAATGCTTTTGGCTCATCACCAAGATTTCCTGGGCTGTTATAAAATAATGTCCAGAGTAAAGTTCCGCCGCTGGTGTATTTCAACACGCAATAATCGCCTTGTGTTGAATCTGCAATAGAAGTAGATACTAATACATAAACATTACCAAAAGAGTCCAACTGAACGGATAAACCGGAAGCATAGCTTCCATTTGTAAACCTCTGCACCCACTCCTGCGTAGGCTGCTGAGCAAAAGCAATTTGCAAAAAGCAAACAGCAAAAAACAAAAACAGAATTACATATCGTGTTCTTTCTTTCATTTTACTTTTCTTTAAAGCGTTTTCTCTTAATCACCGAAGCAAAGGTGGTTATAGGTTATCGTAAATATATATTTTCTCAGGTCGCTACAAAATGAATGAATAATTGTGTAAAAGTCAAGGGTTAATTTGAAGTATGACGAAATGCGGGCAATATATGAGAAACTATATTATTTTTATATCAACTGCTCAAGCTGGGCTTCGGTTTCTACAAGGACTTCCCTGGCTTTGGAGCCGTCGAAGGGGCCGACAACATTGGCATTTTCAAGCTCATCCACTATGCGCGCAGCGCGGGCGTAGCCAATCTTTAATTTGCGCTGAAGCAAAGAAACTGATCCCTGCTGGTAACGCACAATAATTCTTGCTGCTTCTTCAAACAGGTCGTCTCTTTCATAACTTTCCTCGTAAGCTTTCTTTTTTTTCTGGTTCACAGATGGAAGCTCGTAATTGCGGCTGAATCCCTTTTGTTTGCCAACAAACTCAGCAACTTTTTCAACTTCTTCGCTTGTAATAAAAGGACTCTGTATCCTTATAGGCTTACCTACACCGGGCGGAGTGTAGAGCATATCACCTTTGCCAAGCAATGTTTCCGCCCCGTTCATATCAAGTATTGTGCGGGAATCAACCTTTGAATTCACAAGGAAGGCGATCCTTGCCGGGAAGTTGGCTTTAATAACACCGGTAATGACATCAACCGAGGGTCTTTGTGTAGCAAGTATTAAATGTATTCCAACGGCTCGGGCAAGCTGCGCAAGCCTTGCAATAGGCTCTTCAACTTCCTTTGAAGCGGTAATCATAAGATCAGCAAGCTCATCAATGATAACAATAATATAGGGCATCTTGCCGTGCTTAATGTTTTCATCATCTTTCAGTCTGCCATCTTTGAATTTTTTGTTATAGTCAGCAATGTTACGTACGGTAGCGTTTGCAAGCCGTTCGTAACGTTTTTCCATTTCAATTTCCAAACCTTTAAGCGCAAGCACCGCATTCTGCGGAATTGTAATAATCTTTTCAGCGTAATCTTTTGATACAGCGAGGTAGTGATTTTTAAGCTGATCGTATAAATTAAGCTCTATCTTTTTGGGATCGATGAGTATGAATTTAAGATCAGTTGGGTGCAGCTTGTATAACAGGCTTGTTACAATTACGTTTATACCAACGCTTTTGCCTGAGCCGGTGGAACCGGCAACAAGTAAATGCGGCATTTTAGCCAGGTCATCAACAAACACATCCCCTGAAATTGTTTTGCCAAGCGCAATTGGCAGCGCATGTGTTGATTCCGCAAACTTCTTTGAACCAACTACGCTGCGTATTTTTACAATAATCGGGTTATGATTCGGAATTTCAACTCCAACGGTACCTTTGCCGGGGATAGGTATTATCATCCTGATTCCTTTTGCCTTCATGGCAAGGGCAATATCATCCTGCAGGCTTTCGATTCGGCTAAGCTTAACATCTTCGGCAGGAACAAGTTCGTATAATGTAACAACAGGCCCGGGGGTTGCGATAACTTTTTCTATTTTAACGCCAAAGTTCAACAGCTTCGCCTGCAGCAGCCTGCCGTTTTCTTTAAGCTCATCATCACTTATAACATCAAGCTCTTCCTTTAGCGGTTCATCAAGCAGGTCAAGTGTTGGCAGTTTGTAATCTTCGAGTAATTCCACCGGGAAAACTGTTTCCTCTGCGGGCTCATCGGGGATAACATCACCTATCTGCGGCCTTTTATTTGAGACTTTAACGGGCGGGATAACTTCACCATCCGGCAGATCGGGGATAGCTTTTTCAACTTCAAGGGGCAGGTCAGTGGAAATATCTTCCTTAACGGGCGTTTTAACTTTGGGTTTAGGCTCAACGATCATTTCATTATCAACGGGGCGGTTTATCTTGGTATCTTTAATTATGGGTTCATCATCTATAACGCCTGTATCACCGGCCGGTTTGCCGGTCTTCTTTGATCTTACAATCTTCTCGCGCTCATTGCGGATAAGCTCGCGTTTGGAATCACGTTCAAGCTCCGCTTCTTTCCTTTCTTTCATTTCAGCGATGGAGGCGCGGAATTTTTCGCGGAAAGATTCATACAGCAGCTTAAGCCGCGCAAATGATTTTGCGATATCGCGGTCAATTAGCAGGAAGATGAGTCCCCCAACGAGACCCAAAAGCAGAATGTAGCTTCCCAGTGTTCCCAAAAGCAGATAAAATATAGAAGAAAAGTATTCACCGCTAGTGCCTACGAACGTGTAAGGAATCTTATCGACTCCAAGTGTAGTTCTGAACATTCCGAACAGCGCTGAGGAGAATATCATAAGGAAAAGCAGGTACACAGAAAGCTGCAGCATACCAAGCAGGCTGCGCTTGCGCATCATTTGTACGCCAAAAATGATAAGTAATGCGGGAATGATCAGTGAAAAGTAACCAAATGTTGCTCTTACAAAAAATCCGGAAATTACAACACCAATTATTCCAAGCCAGTTTGAAGTTGTAAAATTGGAAGATTGATTTTCTTTTTTGAAGAGTTCAGTTACGCTCAATGATTCCAGGCGGGTTTCATCAGCGGCTGAGTAGGAAACTATACTTAACACAATAAGCACGCTGAAGAGAATGAGGAAAAACCCGAGGATCTGCTTCTTATTGGATATAGGCAGCCCTTCTTCAAATTTTTTTGAAGTGCCGCGAGAGCTTCCGCGGGGCTCTCTGCCTGGGGAAGTTTTTTTATCCTTTAATCTGCTGATATTATTTGACCTTTATATTTTATTAAAACGTGAATTACGAGATCTTAACCGGCAGTTTTTTGATTGACTTTTTTCATTGTGAGCTTGGGATCAGAAGCAAACGCTTCGATAGATTTAATCACACCGTTCCTTAAAACAGGGAGTATATTATATTTATCAACATCAGCGCATGCGGCAAGATCATCGCTAAACCCAAGAGATACAAGGAACTTTCCGTGTTCTGAATCATTCAGCATTTTAAGGATATCATTTTTATAAGCGGAGTACAGCTTTGAAGCTCCGCGTGAAGAATCAGTGAGCACATATTTACCCCTGCCGGCGAGTTTTTTAAGCCTGCTTACAAGCATGCCGCCGCACACAGTATCTTCCAGTGAAAATTCGCCGTTTGTGCCTGCGCAAAGAATAATGAAATCCTCGTTAAGCTCAAGCAAATAATTGGCAACACGTTCCATATTTACAAATCCCAGCACAACGCAGTTGTGCGCGAACTTGGATTTAATGAGGGATGGAGTGCCGTTGGTACTGTGGAACACAAGAATTTTTCCCTTAACGGTTTCTTCGCTGTACTCTTTAATTGAATTGCCAAGGTTGAAGCCCTGAATAATTTTGGCGTTCTTTTCACCGCAAAGCAGCGCCTGACCTTCGGAGTTTCGGCCTATCATACCCGCCGAAGCGATGCTATCGGTGGGTATGATCTCTTTGGCTCCGTTAGAAAGTCCGGTTATCATGGTAGTGGATGTTCTTAACACATCTATAACAACCACGTTTTTATCTTTTAGAACAAGCTCTGATTCAACATAATCATGCGCAAAATACAAGCTTATCTTAAGGGGTTTTGTTTCCATATTGGTTTGTTCTGATATATCCATCAAATATTTACTTCGTTATTCCTTTCCTACGAATGGTATTTTCACGACTTCTGCATCAATAAAATCGTTTCTTACTTTAATTTTGATTTTTGTTCCGGGCGCGGAAAATTTTGTTTCCACATATCCAAGCCCGATATTTTTGTTAAGGCAGGGCGACATGCTTCCGCTTGTAACGTGCCCAATTTTTGTATTGTTATCATAAATTTCGTAACCATGGCGGGCAACAAGCCTGCCGTTTACAATAAATCCGCATAGCTTTCTTGCGGAGCCGTTAGCGAGTTCTGAATCGACTTTTGTTTTACCGTTGAAATCTCCTTTTTTGGGTTTAGTTATCCAGCCAAGCCCGGCTTCAATGGTATTGGTGGTTTTATCTATATCGTTGCCGTACAGGCAATATCCCGCTTCGAGTCTAAGGGTATCACGCGCGCCGAGACCGATAGGTTTTATGTTAAACTCCTCACCCGCATTGAAAATTTCTTTCCATATTTTTTCTGATGTTTCTTTATCAGATGGAATGTATATTTCAAATCCAATGGCTTCGCCGGTGTAACCTGTCCTTGAAATTATCGCATCAACACCTGCAATTTTACCTTCGGCGAAGGTATAATATTTCATGGGGGCAAGTTCGGTATCAGTGAGTTTCTGCAGGGTGTTAATTGCGTTTTTACCCTGAACTGCCAGCAGCGAAAAATCATCGCTGCGGTTGGTAAGCTCAACATCAAATCCGTTTATGTTTGACTGAAGCCAGTTGAAATCTTTTTCTATATTAGATGCATTCACCACCAGCATGAAGTATTCACCGAAGCAATAGACGAGCAGGTCATCAACCACGCCGCCATCAGCATAACACATTGCTGAATACTGCACTTTGCCGGGTGTAAGCTTTGAAGCGTCGTTGGTAGTGCATTTCTGAATAAAAGCGAGAGCGTCTTTACCTTTAACGAAGAACTCGCCCATATGAGAAACATCAAATACACCAACGGAGTTGCGAACTGCCATGTGCTCGGCTATGATGCCCTCGTATTGTACAGGCATTTCAAAGCCGGCGAAATCGACTATTTTAGCATTATATGCTTTGTGAAGATCGTAAAAAGCTGTTTGTTTAGCCAAAGTTAAACTGTGATTCTCTTTCTTGTTTGTTTATTCTTTGAAGTAGATTTTACAGCGGGTTTAATACTGAAATATCCCGATTTCATTGTCGTAGGAACAGGAATCTTTTCGCCATTAAGTATCATACCTTCAATATGAAATTCAATAGCTTCTTTAATCAACTTCTCTGTTTCAGCCTTTGTTTTACCAGCGGCTGCACATCCAGGAAGATCAGGAACATATGCGCTGTAATTGTTTTTGCCCTGTTCAATGATGTATAGATACTTCACTCTCATTTTAAACCTGCTTGTTTTAAAATACTATTTAATGTTTTTGGGTTCATATCGACACTTGGTTTTCCGGCAATCGTTACTGTCCCTTTTTTACTGTTATGATGAAATTGTCTGTGGCTACCCTTAATCCGGACAACAAACCAACCATCTTTTTCAACCAGTTTAATAATTTCCTTTACTTTCACTTATAAAAAATCTTATCCCTGGTTCTTTTTCCAGTCAGCAAGGAATTTTTCAAGCCCCAGATCCGTCAACGGGTGCTTAACAAGCTGCTTGATAACATTGAACGGGATGGTGCAAATATCCGCGCCGAGCATGCATGAATCCACAAAGTGCATCGGGTGGCGAACGCTTGCAACAAGTATTTCTGTTTCATAGCCGTAATTTCCGTAGATCTGCACTATCTGCTCGATAAGCTGCATTCCATCCTGAGAGATATCATCAAGTCTGCCGATAAACGGACTTATAATAGTAGCTCCCGCTTTAGCGGCAAGTACAGCTTGCGAAGGCGAGAAACATAAAGTAACATTTGTGCGGATACCTTCATCAGCGAATGTTTTTACGGCTTTCAGTCCTTCTGTTATTAAAGGAACCTTAACGTAAATATTGGGAGCAATTTTTGAAAGCTCTCTGCCTTCTTTTATTATTCCTTCATAATCAGTGGAAACTACTTCAGCGCTAACAGGACCGCTGACCACTTTACAGATTTCTTCATATGTTTTGCGGACATCTTTGTGTCCTTCTTTAGCCATTAATGAGGGGTTTGTTGTAACGCCATCTAAAATGCCAAAACTTGCTGCTTCTTTAATTTCGTTTAAATTAGCCGTATCAATGAATATTTTCATAAGAAATTCCTTTAAATTATTTGATTATCTACAAATATAGCTAAAATATAGGGTCTTTTCAATTTAATGACAAGTGACAGTTCAGTGGTGATGCCCGTACAAAATGTTCAAAATCCACATTAAAACGAGGAATAATACAGGTATATACCACAATTTAAGCGCAGGCTTTTTGAGTGTAATTTTCTTTTTCAATAAGGCAAGAAAAAGGATAGTGAAGAAAAAGAAACCAAAGATGATATAGAAAATCAAACCCAGGGGATTGTAATAAAAGCTTTCGGCAAAATGAAGATCGGTGATACAGGAAAACACTCTTCCGGTTCCGCAGAACGGGCATGGAATGCCCGTGAAGGTCAACAGCGGGCAGCCGTTGACACTTTCAACTCCGGTGACCTCATTCAGAAATGATTTGAGCGGAGCGAAGTAAACATTCACCAAACCAAGTGCCATAAGCAATAGGAGAATATAGATCGTCTTCCTGCTTTGCTGCGGGGTGGTGGTGGTTATGGAAAAGAATTTGTTTGCAGGTTTGATAATATTTGCTTTTATGACCCTCACCCCCCAGCCCCTCTCCCAAAGGGAGAGGGGGGCAAGGTGGGGTAAATTATATGCTTTATTTAAAAATACTTTAAGAACCTCACCCCCCAGCCCCTCTCCCAAAGGGAGAGGGGGGCAAGGTGGGGTAAATTATATGCT